>Ga0256828_1000239_pt1 | contig 37862 bp, 39 predicted proteins | sample CV88metaG_FD_185993 | JGI IMG/M metagenome (GOLD analysis project Ga0256828, IMG submission 185993) | Hydrothermal vent microbial communities from East Pacific Rise, Pacific Ocean - CV88 | ecosystem: Environmental > Aquatic > Marine > Hydrothermal vents | place: Pacific Ocean: East Pacific Rise...
GTCATTTATGTCAGATATGGCAAGAAAAATGTATGAAAATTATAAACCACCATTAACAGCTTTTAGAATGAAATTAAATCCTAATAATTTAGGAAGTATAGCAATTACTTTAAAAGGTGGTGGTAACAATAAAGCTTTAAGTGTTAGTTTAAATATGTCTTCAAGTACTACCTTGGATACTTTAGAACAAAATAAAATGATGTTGCATAGTGCTTTGCAAAGAGTATTTGTGAATGAAACTAATGTGTCATTATCTTTTGGTATGCAAAATAATTCTTCATCTTTAGCAGGACAACAGCAACAGCAAAATAATCAACAACAGCAACAGCAAAATAATCAACAACAAGATGAACATATATCATTAGATGAACAAATAGTAGAAGAGACATTAGAAGATAATCAACAAGTTTCAAGTTATATGTAAATGGAAGATTTAGCAAAGATTATAGATCAACAGTATATCTATACATTTTTATTATTATTTGCAAGGATATTAGCTTTTATGGCATTTATGCCTATATTTGGGCATAAAAATATAAAACCAACATTAAGAGTATCGTTATCTTTCTTTTTTACAATTTTTTTATTTTCTTTAGTAGATACTTCAGTTGTAAATATAAAAACAGATATGGATTTTATAAAAGGTATTATATCTGAATTAACACTTGGTTTTGTATCAGCTGTGCTTGTGCAGATTATATTTTCTGCTGTACAAATTATTGGTGATTTAATAGGTATGGCAACGACTCTATCTATGGCAAAAATGTTTGATCCTACAACAGCAACTTCTCAAGGTGTAATTAGTAGATTTTTATATATGATTTTATTGGTATTATATTTTCAAACAGGTATGTATGAAGCAACTTTAGTGATGGTAGGTAGTAGTATAAATATGATTCATTTAGGTGAATTTAATATTGCAAATTATAATTTAATAAAAATTGCTGCAACAGAAGTAACAAATATGTTTTTATTTGCTTTTACATTTTCTTTTCCATTATTTTTTATTGGATTTGTTTTAGATGTATATTATGGATATGGTACAAAATCGATGCCAGCATTTTCACCTTTTATTGTAACTTTTCAAATTAAATTTACATTAATTTTTATTTTTTTAATGCTTGGTTTGGATGTATTTGCAACAACTATTCAAGATTATTTTATAAATAAATTAAGTTAGGTTATTATGGCAGACGAAGATAAAGAATCAAAAACCGAAGAAGCCACCTCCAAGAAGATTGAAGATAGTAGGGCAAAAGGTAATGTTCCAAAATCAGCTGAGGTTCCAGGTGCTGCAATATTATTTTTTGCCTCAATTTATTTATTATTTTTTTCTGGTCATTTATTTCAAACTATTCAAAAAATGATGTTGTATATTTTTAGTTTTATAGGAAGAGATATTGATACAACAGTTTATTATACTATTTTTCAAACAGTTCTTAGTACTTTATTGGAGGCTTTAAGCCCTTTATTTATAATGGTAGTATTATTAGCTGTTGTTACTAATGTAATGCAATTTGGTTTTTTATCAGTTCCTATTGAGTTTAAATTTGAAAAACTGAATCCAGTTAGTGGATTAAAGAATATTTTTAGTATGAAAAAACTTTTAGAAGCTTTTAAATTAACTGCAAAGTTAGCAATTATTTTTATTGTGATGGTTATTATTATTACTCTTGTTTGGGATGATATAATTGCAATGATGGATATGAATTTAGGGGGAACTTTAGGTTTAATTAGAAGTTTAACAGGATATTTTATTGCAGCTATATTATTGATTATTATTATTTTTGCAGTTATTGATTATTTTTTTACTAGACATTATTATTTTGAAGGTCTTAAAATGACTAAGCAGGAAGTTAAAGAGGAACATAAACAAATGGAAGGAGATCCTCAAGTAAAAAGTAGAATTAGATCAATTCAAATGAAAATGGCAATGCAAAGGATGTTAAAAGATACAGAAAAAGCAGATGTTGTTATTACCAATCCTACTCATTATGCTGTTGCATTAGCATATCATCAAGATAAACAAGAAGCACCTATTGTTATCTCTAAAGGGGTTGATTTTTTAGCTTTAAAAATTAAAGATATTGCAAGAAATAATGATATTCCAATTATTGAAAATCCATCTTTAGCAAGATCATTATATGATCAACTTGAAGTTGATCAACAAATACCAAAAGAATTTTATAAAGCTATTGCAGAAATTTTTAGTTATATTTATGAATTAAATTCAAAAAAATAAACTAAGTTAGAAATTTTTTTATTTTTTGACTTTGAAGAAGCTCAGCTCTTAATAATTCTTTTTGTTGTTTTAAGAATTTGATATTTGAGTAAAATAATTCTGAAAACTCAACAAGCAAAGAATGTTCAAGTTCTAAGTTTTCTATAAAATTATCATTTAAGTATTCTTTAGCCCACATAACTAAAGAATCTGCCTTTATATCTTCATCAAGAGAATTAATATATTGTAGTTTATTAAGAGCTTCTAAAGACCTGTTTCGTCTTTCCATGCTTCAATTAGCCCTTTTACTACTTTTGTTACTTGATCTATTGAGGTTATATTATTATCAATACCTGCACTAAATAAAGTTTCAATTTGATATAAATATAATCCATCAAGATAATAAGCAATATCTCCACCTTCAAAATCAAGAATATTTCTTAATTCATCAAAAATAGCAATAGATTTATTGATATATTCAAATTTTGTTTCAATATCTTCATTTTCTATTGCATCTTTTATAAAAGATAAATATTTTAATAAACCCTCATAAAGCTTTAATATTAGCATATAAGGGTCTTGTGTTACTGCTGCTTGTTGGTTGTATGCTTCTAATCCCATAAATCACTCCATTTAAAAAGGTAATTTTATAATAAATTAACTTAAATCTTAATCTTTTTTACTTTCAATCATCAGTTTCATACTTGAAAAAGATGCTTCCATCTCAGATATAATAGCTGTATATGAAGCAAATTGTTGAGCCATAGCACTATATTTATTATCTAAATCTTCTTGTGCTTTCTTTTTATCCTCTTCTAGTTTTACTTTACGATCAGTCATTTTATCATCATACATATGAAGTATCCCATCTCGTAAGTCTAATCCAAGTAAAAATCTATTTATACTAGTTCCTATACCTTCATCCTCTGCAACACCTATAAATAAATCTTTTACATCATCATAATTATTTGTTAAGGCATCATCTAATTTTTTTTCATCAATATTTAGATGTCCACTTTTATCTATACTAAATCCATAACTAAAAATACTTTTATAATTATCACCATCCCCATAAGCTGAATATAATTTATTTTTGATTCCATCTAGCATCATTCTTAAACTATCTTTATCTTTTATTGGAGATTTACTATCATATAATTCTGCATCTACTAAATCAACCAATTCATTATATTTTGTAGCAAAATCTTTTAAACCAGGTAAAATATTACTAGTATCTTTTTGTAAAGATAGAGTTGATTCTCCTGTTGTCATTGCTGTAATTTTAATATTATCTTTTACTGTAATTGTATTCGAAGATGTATCATAATCAACACCATCTACTACAGCTTTCATATTTTGTGCAGAGATAATAGCATCTCTAAAGCCTAAATCAATATTATCTTGAGTAACACCTATAGAATAGTTATTAGATGCATCTTTATTTGATAAAACTAATCTATTATCTACAATATTAGCTACTATTTTATCTTTTAATGTATCTGTACTATTGATATCGTTCATAACATCTTCAAGTGATTTATCATGAGTATCTATATCATAATCATCTCCATCAACACTTAGTGTAATTTTTGAGCTATCCTTACTACTATCAGTTTCTTCTAATGTATCAGTAGTAGAATTAAATCTTTTGGTTGTTATTTTTGTATCAAATCTTAAATCAACATCCCCTTCAGTTGATATAGTTAGTGCATTATCCGCACCAGTATTTGCACTTTTTATAATTAATCTATAACTATTATCCCCAACTTGCTCAATCGAAGCTGATAATTGTTCTTTTGCATTAATTTCAGCAGCTAAATCTTTATATGATTTATCTTTTGTTGTAAATTCAAAATCATCATCTCCAATAGATATTTTTAATTTATCATCATCATCTCCACCATCTTTTACTTGTGCAGTAGGATCAGAAAAAGTAGCTGTTTGAAAGACATCTTTTTGAGCTAATTGAGAGATATTGATTGTTGTTGAACCCTCTTCTAGTGTTGATAAGTCAACAGCATCAAAAACAGCAGAATTACCTGTACTTGAAGCTGAAACTTGTTCAAAAGCATTAGGACCTTTGCTAAATAAATCAAATTGTTTAAATGCATCTTTTACTTCATGAACTTTTGCTTCAATAGTAGAAATTTTTTCTAATTCTTTATCCCAAGTTTCTAATTTTTTTGTATATGGATCGACTTGAGCTTTAGATTCAGCTTCTTTTAATTTTTTTAAAAGATCGCTATTTAAGCCTTTTGAACCTGTTGAACCTAATCCTAAAATACCTTCAGCCATAATATCCCCCTTATTGTGACATACCTAATAATGTTTTTAACATTCTATCTACAATTGTAATTACTTTTGCATTTGCTTCATAAGCAGATTGAAATTTCATTAAATTGATCATTTCAGAATCTTTATCAACTTTTGTGAATTTTTCATAACTTGTTCTTAAAGATTCTGTAACAGTTTTTTGAGTCTCTTTTGCATAATCTACATTTTCTTTATCTGAAGCAATTGAAACTTTTAAGCTTTGAAAATATTTAGAAAATGATGTATTATTTTCCCCTGTACCATCTATATCTATATTTTCATTCCATTGTAATGTTGCAAGATAATCTAAATTTTCTTGATCTAAAGTTGATACTTTATCTTTATTAAATTCCAAAGTTTTAACAGATGCACCACTAAATAAATTAAGATCAACTCTTTGGTCTTTATTTTTATCTAATAATGTTGCTTCCCCACCAGATACATAAGTTCCATCATCATTAAGAATATATGCTTCAGACATATCTGCTAATTTTCTTGCAAAATTATCAAGCATATCTTTATATTTTGTAAATTTATTATTTGATGATGTTGTATCTACATTATCAAGCATTGATTTGAATTTACCACCTTGAATATTTAGTTTTTCACTAAATATTTCTAAATGTATATCATTTTGTGCTTCTTTGCTTTTATTATCATTTTTTGTAACTAAATTTGAAACTTGATTTCCATCATCATCTTGTGTATCATCATCATTAACAATAATTTTTCCTTCAAATTTATTATCTTTTCCTGCTTCTTTTGCTTCTACAACTAAAAAATAATCTTGGTCATTTTTATCTGTTTTATTTCCATTTTCATCAATAGAATATTGTCCATTAAAAGCTTGAATATAAACAGACATAGTTGGATCATGATTAATTTTATATTTTAATGCTCGTACAATATTATCTTTATCAATAGTTTCATCATCCCCATCACCATCTAAATCAATTTTTTCACCATTGGTAACAGTTACAGATATATCTTTATTAAAATAGTATGTAACAGTATCACTTCCATCCCAAGTATCTTTATTTACAAGAGTACTTTCATTATCATCTGTTGCATAAACATCTTTTTGTGCTATATAATTATCTGTAAGATCTACTTTATGAACATTTGTATCATATCTAACAGCTGTGGTATTTCCTATACTTAATGAATATGAGTCATTTCTTTGCATAGTTACAGTTGTATATTTAGATAGTCTTGCTTCTAAATTATCTCTTTTATCTAATAAATCATTAGCAACAGTAAGAGAATCTTCTATATGTTTATTAACAGTTCCTATATCGTTTAATATACCATTAACTTCAGATACATCATCCTTTAAAAAGTTTTGAGTTACTTTTTCTCTATCTTCTATTGATGAATATAATGTCTTTAAATCATTGACTATAATTTCACCTTGACTAGATAATTCATTTCTATATATTGCATTAGTTGGATTTGATCTTAAATTTTCAACTGATTGAAAATATTTATCTAAATCATTTGAAAATCCACTATCTTCAGTTTCATAAAATGAAGATTCAATCTCTTCTAACATTGTAGATAATTCATCATATTCAGATTTTTTACTATCTTGTTTCATTAAATTATCATAAGCATATATATTTGTAATTCGTCGTACATCACCAACAGTTGCTCCACGACCAGTAGATCTTGCATCTACATGGGTTGCTTCAAATATATCAACTACCCTTTTTTTGTAGCCTTCTGTATTTTCATTGGAAATATTATTCATAACATTTTCAACATTAGTCTGAGCGACCTTTAAACCTGATTGTGCTACACTAAATGAATTTAACATAAGACTACCTCCTTTATAACTTCTATATCACAATTATATTGAACAATTCTTAATACTAGATTAAAATGGCCATATAGTTTCTATAAGTTTTGTTCCCCAAGATTTTTGTAAAGTATCTGTTTCATCGCCATCTTTTTTATACAATACTTTTAAATTTGCAATTTGTGATGATAATACAGTATTATCTGGACTAATATCATAGGGTCTTATAACACCACTGATTGCAATTGTTTGTTTTTGATTATTTATCAATAATTCTTTACTACCTTTTATAAAATAATTACCATTTTTATAAATATCAGTAATAATAACAGATATTACTGTTTCAAATTTTTCACTATTTTTTGATGTAGCACTTCCATTGAAACTATTAGCCGTAGTACTATTAAAACCTATTCCTAGATTATCATTTAAGTGTCTAACAGTTTTTGTTGCACCATTACCTAAAGTAACACCTTTTGTTGCTGCAAAGATACCACCACCTAAAGAAGTGCTATTTTTTTTACTTAAAGCTTTTGTATTTTTAGAATCATTTGTAAGAGATTCTTCTATATTAACTTGTAAAATATCTCCAATTTGCAAATCTTTTTTATCTGCAAAAAGAGAAGTTCCTGTATTTGAGTACAAAGAACCTTTGTATCTTTTATGTGGGTGTTGTTGTTTAAGTGAATATTGTTTTGCTGGTTTTTGATCTAAATTAATTTTTTGTTCATCAGAAGCACAACCCCAAAATATACTTAATATAAATAACAATACAATACTATGCTTCATAATTACTCTCTACAATATATTTTAAGTCTATTGCAATTTTTATATTTTCAGGAGTACTTTTTACAAGTGCAATTACTCCATATCTTATAAATATAGGTTCAACATTTGTATTAAAATCACAAGTTATTATTAATTTATTTTTTTCTATTTTGATTGATTGAATTTTTTCTTGATGCAATAGATCTACACATTTTTCTGCCTCTTTAAAAATAATTCTTTCAATTTTTCTTGATATATTTCTTTTATTTGCTAATTTTTTATTTTTTATTTTTAATTCTTGAGCTAATTTTGCATTTTGAGCTTTAAATTGATTACTCATATGATTATAGTACCAAGCAAACATTATAATTAAAGAACCAAATGCTATAATTTTTCTCATTAATCCTTTGTAATCTTTACCTTTTACTATTAAAATCATATTTTATCCTTATTTAATAACAAATGCTGTGAAAAATAATTTTTTAACATTATTTCTCTTTATTTTTTCATCACCTGCTGTTGCATCATTGATAATTGAATTGATATCATCAAGTAATTCTTCTTTTAGTAATTCTTTCCCAGCTACTGTTAATAATTCTTCACTACTTCTTGCACTAATTTGTGCAATTACTGTATCAATAATTTGATCTTTAGTATTTTCTACTATAGTTTTAATAGTAGGTTCTGTACTTTGAATTGAAAAAGATAGTTTCATAAGTTTTTCTCTACCTTTTGCATTTGTTATATTTAATACTAAATCTTTAATTTCTGCTTTGTAGTATTGTTTATTTTCATCTTTTTTTTCATCTTTTTTTACCTCTTGTGTTTGGGCATTTGCAGGTGGTTTATCATCAAAAAAACCTTTTGAATAGAGCATATATCCTATGCCTCCAACTACTGCTAAAAGTAATACAATCAAAATAATCAAAACCAACATTAAAGGGTTTTTTTTAGGTTTTTCTTCTTGTTCTTTATCTTTTTTTTCTTCATCAGCCATTTTTTACTCCTTTTTATAGTGACTCATCATATCCATTAATTTTGTTGATGTTTGCACATCAAATTTTTTCATTAAAGCCATAACTTTTTTTTGTTTTAGCCTTATAATTATATTAAAAACTTCATCAATTTGCCCATCGGCTATTTTCTTTTTTAATATATTATATACAATTTTTACTTTCATTTTATCATATAATACCATAGCTTCGCTTTGAACTTTACGATTTATTTCATCTAAAATTTTTTGATTTTCCTCTTTTGTAGCTTCTATATCTTCTAATTGTTTCTGTATATTGTTGTTGAGTTCTGTTAATTTTGCTTGTTCTTTTTTGTATGATTGTTCTTTTTCTTTATAAAAATCATCTAATTCTTGCTTTAAATTTAGAAGTTCCTCTTTTTGTTTTATAAAATCACCCTCTTGCATAACAACAGCATAAGATGAACTAAATAATATAGTTATAATAAATATTATTTTAGTTATCATACTGCTACACCTACATCATTATATTGTGCTTGTACAAAATCATCTCTAACAGCCTCTTCATATTTTAATTCAGCTTGTAATTTCGCCTTTTTTTCTTGTTGTAATAAATAACCATATTTTTCAACTTCTTTTTGATAATGCACAATAATTTTATCATATTTTTGTATTTCTTGTTGTAATTGAAATTTTTTCATATTTAATTTTTGTTGCTCATATTTCATCGTTTCTTTATGAATAGCTAAGATTGTAAAATCACTAATAGCACCAAATCTATCCACTGTAATCTCATTTATGCTTTTTTGGATTTCGTTAAATTTTTCATCAATATTTGCAATCTGTGATATTAATTTTTGTTTTAACATATATTGTTGATCTAATTGTGATTGTTTTAATTTATAAAGTTTATTTATCATTTATGAAACTCCAAATGTTAAAATCATATTCCATAAATTTAGTGTATAACCTTCAATTTTATCCCCAATCCAAGGTAACGAAATAACTATAAAAATAGATACAATAATTACTTTTGGAACAAAAGATAATGAAGCATCACTGATCTGTGTTACAGCTTGAAATATACTAATAAAGATACCAATAATCATACTTACTATTAATGATGGTAATCCTAGTAATAATATAATCTTTACTGTTTGTTGAGATATTCCTAATAAATCCATTAGTTATCTTTTACCTTTATTGTAATTTCCAATGTTTTATTATTTAATAATAAATTTATTAAACTAGCTATATCAGCACTATTTATATTATCTATTGTAGTTGATATATTGGTATTTTGAGGTTCTTCTTCAATATTTATATTATCTTTTGGTTCTATATCTTCTTCTATTATATTTGAAGTAGATGATTGATTTATATCACTCAAAGCATTTAACATATCATTTTCATTAATATCATCTAAATCTATTTCAATTGCCATATTCTATCCTTTAAATTGATGATTTTAGATTTAAAGCATCTTCCATCTCAGTTTCATTAATCTCTTCTATATTTGTTATAGATGTTAAGTCCCGTTCAGCTATTTCTTCTTCACTTTCTTCTTGTAAAACTTCATCTTCTACTGTTTTTATAGTTTCTTCTTTACATTCATCTAATGTTTTTTCTTGATTTATTTTATCTAAAATATAATTAATCATACTTTGAGTTGTATTAAAACATATATCTTCTACTCCATATTTATCTAAAAAATCTTGTTCAATTAAATCTTTTGTAAAAAAATGGTCTATTTTTTCATATTTTGGTATTTTATTTTTAATAAATTTAATAAATTGGTTATGTTTTATTATTTTATTATGGTCTATTAAAAAGATTGAATTAGGAGATTGGATAATTGTATCTTTTAAATCTTCTACATCATCTATATTGATATGATTAATATCAGCTTTTCTTAAAACTGATTTCATATCTTTAACAAAAAGTTTACCACCATAAATATATATATCCATAAGGCTTATTATATCTAGTTTTTATATAATTTTAGATAAAATAACAAAAAACTTATGGATAAATATAATTGAAACTACTTTTACTAATTTTATTGATTGTTATTAGTTCTTTTGGACAAACTGTTAAAGATGTTTCTAGTATAGTGGGAATTAGAGAAAATCAACTTATCGGATATGGAATGGTTGTTGGTCTTCCTGGAACTGGAGATAAAAGTAAATTTACAATGCAATCATTACAAAATTTACTAAGAAATTCATATATTAAAATTCCTACATCATCTATTAAATCAAAAAATATAGCAGCAGTTATGGTAACTGCAACATTACCACCTTTTTCAAGACAAGGAGATAAAATTAAAGTAAATGTTTCATCAATAGGTGATGCTAAATCAATAGATGCTGGGGAATTATTATTAACTCAACTCAAAGGTGTAGATGGTAAAGTTTATGCAATTGCACAAGGAAATATTATAGCAAATCCACAAAATAAAACAGTTGGATATATATATGATGGGGCTACTATTGAAAATGAATTAAATTATAGTTTAAAAGATGAAAAATCAATCACTTTAAGTTTAATTCAAAATAATGCTGCATTAGCATCGCAAATAGAATCAAAAATAAATACAATATTTGCTAAACCAATAGCCCAAGCTGTTGATACTAGAACAATTGTTGTTCAAAAACCACCTAATTTATCTATAATTCAATTTATAGCCAAAGTACAAAATATATCTTTAGATACTAAAATTAGAAAGAAAATTATTATTGATATTGCAAGGGAGATTATTGTAGCTGGAAGTGATATAAAAATAAAACCAGTAACAATTAGTCAGAAAGATTTTACAATTAAAATTAAAAAATTTACAGGTAACCAAAAAACTTTTGATGATGATACTTTAACTCCTGGAGTGAATATAGGAGATAATGTAAAAATTGGAACTAGGCCAGTTAATATTAATCTTAACAATGCTCTAGTTAATTCTTATAAAGAGCCTACAGTATCAGATTTAATGAGATCTATGAAGATTATGAAAATAGATATTCAAAAGATTATTAAAACATTAAAAATGTTACAAGAATTAAATGCTATAGATGCAAAAATTGAGATTATAAGGTAGAGTAATGGCAGAATTTTTAAGTCAAGATGAAATTGATGCATTATTAAATATTGCCGAAGAGGGTGAAGCTGATCTTGATGAAGTAGCAGTTGGATCATCTGTCCCTAAAGAAAAAAGTTATACAATTTATGACTTTAAAAAACCTAATACAATTACTGCAGATCAACAAAAAGCTTTTGAAGCACTGCATGAAAAAATGGTAAGAACTATTGTTACAGATTTATCATCTATGATGAGAAAAATTGTTGATGTTCAAGTAGCTTCAATAGAACAAATGACTTATGGAGAATTTATTCTTTCAATTCCTCCAATTACAAGTTTAAATACATTATCAATGAAGCCTCTTGAGGGAAGACTTGTTATTGAATGTAATCCAGGCATTAGCCATAAAATTATAGCTGAACTTTTAGGTAATGGTCCTAGCTATACATCTTCTAGTAGTGACAAAGAACTTACAGATATAGAATTAGAGATATTGGATCATTTTTATAGACTTATTATAACTAATATGAAAGATACTTGGGAAGAGGTTGCAACATTAAATTTTAAAATAGAGACAAGAGATACAAATGCAAATGCAATACAGGTTATATCTAATCATGAGATTGTTTTACTTGTAGTTATTGAAATCACTATTGATGATGAGATTGGAAATTTATCTTTATGCTATCCTATTGCTTATATTGAACCATTACTAAATAAAATTGTAGCAAAACTTTTAGGAAGTGGTGGAAACAAGAAACAAAGTAAAAAACAAGACTTAAATACACTTCTCTCAGGTGCTAAAATGGAAGTTGAAGCTGTAATTGCTGAAACTATGATACCTATTTTAAATTTATTAAATCTTAAAAAAGGTGATGTAGTTTTGTTTAACAAAAATGCAACAAGTGCCTCTGCAAATGTTTATGTTAATAAAAAAGAAAAATTTGCTTCTATTGCTGGTATATCTAATAATAGAAAAGCAGTTCAAATCCAAACTAATTTAGATCATGAAAAAATGGAAACATTAGAAAAATTAAGAATTTTAAGGGAAGAGAGAGAAGAAGCTATAAGATTGCAACATGAAAAAATTGCAAAATTACTTGAAACAAAAGATGAATTTATATAAAATATATTTAATACATACTAAAAAGTATGTATTAAATTTGTACAAAATAAACTGCTTTTGCAGCTTCTAAATTTTCAAGTTCTTTAATAATATTTGCATTTACATTGTTATCAACAATAATAACAGCTAAAGCACCTTTATCATTTCTACTTAATCTAAAATCAGCTATGTTTATTTTATTATTTCCAAGAATTTGACCAACTTGTCCTATTACACCAGGAACATCTGAGTTTTTAAATAAAATCATTTTACCAGAAGGAACTACATCTAATACAAAATCATTAATATCTATAATTCTTTGAACATTTTCATTAAAAATTGTTCCACTGATATGATTAACACTATTTGATGTTGTAACTGTAACAGTAACTTTATTTTTATAACCACTTGTATTGTTTAATTCTTTAGTTTCTATAGTGATATTTTTCTCTTTTGCTACAAAAGGAGCATTTACATAGTTGATTTTTTCATTCCCTATTGCAGGTGTTAATGCACCAACACAAGCAAATGTACTTAAACTATCTAAATATGAAGCGATTTCACCTTGAGCATCTATCTTAATAGATACAATATTTGATTTGTCCATTTGTGCAATTGTAAATGCCATTTTTTGAGTTAATTCTAAATATGGTTTTACAAAAGATGGTATTTTAGTTTCATCAATAGGTAAATTTAGTGCATTTGGATAGCCTATTCCTCTTGCTGCTTCTATTGCATTGTTAGCTGCTTGAGTTGCTATTTTATATTGAGATTCTACTGTATTTGCTCCAAGATGTGCAGTTACAGTTATATTTGGCAAATCAAGAAGTTTATTGTTTATAGCTGGTTCTTTAACAAATACATCAATTCCAGCCATAGAAATTTTACCAGACTTAAGATTGTTATAAAGTGCATCTTCGTTATATAAACCACCTCTTGCACAGTTTATGAGAACTACACCATCTTTCATTTTTGCCATTTCTGCTTCATCTATCATATTGATAGTTTCAGAATTTTTTGGTGTATGAATTGTAATAATATCACATGCTAAAATATCATCAAAATTTGTAGTATATTCTATCCCTAAATCTGTTGCTTTACTTGCAGGGATATAAGGGTCATAAGTGATTACTTCCATCTCAAAAGCTTTAGCTCTTAAAGCAACTCTATGTCCAATATTTCCAAATCCTATAACACCTAATTTTTTACCATATAGTTCTCTTCCGTACCAATCTTCTCTTTTCCAGATTCGATCATTTTTAAGTTGAGCATGAGCATAAGGCATTTTTCTCATACAAGATAACATATGTGTCATTGTAAGTTCTGTTGCTGCTATTGTATTTGCTGTTGGTACATTCATAGCAATTACACCTCTACTACTACAACCATCCATATCTACATTATCAACACCAACACCAGCTCTTACAACAGCTTTTAAATTAATTGCAGCATTTAAAAATTTTTCATCAACATCTGTTGAACTTCTTGTAATTGCAACATTTGCATCTTTTATTACATCTAATAAAGCAGTTTTATCTATATCTGCTGCATATACATAATTAATATCATCAGTATTTTTTAATATTTCCAATCCACTTTCGTGGATATGGTCACATACTACTATTGTAGGTTTATTCATTATATCTCCAATAAAGAAAGTATTATAATTTACCAGCTAAAGCATCACCTAAAGTCATAGAACTATTATCGCTTACTGCTTTCATAACTTCTCTATTTTTTTGTGACTCTAGTCTTTTTACTGATAATCTTACTCTGTTATTTTGTTTATCAATATTAACAATAACTGCTTCGATTTCATCACCAACTTTGATCTCTTCTTCACCCTCTGCTGGTGGTAGTAAATCTTCTTTTCTAATTAATCCATCAAGTCCATCAGCAAGTTTTACAAAAATACCAAAATCTTTAATATCTTTAACTGTTGAAGTTAAAATATTACCATAAGAATGCTCTGCAGCAAATTTTTGTGCTGGTGATTCTTCTAAAGCTTTTACACTTAAAGAGATGTTTTCTTTATCTTTATCAATTTTGATAATTTTAACTTCTACTTCATCACCTTTTTTATATTTTGCTTTACATTTTACATTATTTTCCCAAGAAGTTTCTTCATTGTGTAATAACCCATCAACTTCACCAAGGTTGATAAATGCACCAAATTCAGTTAAAGTTGCAACAGTTCCTTTTAATATATCACCAACTTTATGTTCTTCTATAAATTTACTAAATGGTTTTGGTTGTAAAGATTTTAAAGAAACTCTTAATTTTCTTTTATCACAATCTAAATCTATCACTTCAACATTGATTTCATCACCTAAATTTAAGTAATCTTTTGGATTTTTAACATTTTTATTCCATGAAATTTCAGAAATATGAAGTAATCCTTCTATATCATTTCCTAAATCAACAAATGCACCATAAGACTCAAAATTTGATACAGTTACTGTAATAGTATCTCCAACTTCAAGTTGTTCTTTTACTTCTTCCCAAGGATTAGGCATAGCATCTTTAATTGATAATGATAAATGTCCTTTTTCTTTATCATAAGATTTAATTACAACTTCAACTTTATCACCTTCATTATAATATTCAGATGGATTAACTGGTCCTTTGTAAGAGATTTCATTGTAATTTACAAGTCCATCAACTCCACCCATATCAACAAACATACCATAAGAAGTGATTTTTTTAACAGTTCCAATTTTTACTTCATTGTTTTCCATTAATTTTGTAATTAGTTCTTCTTTATTTTTTTGAAAATCTTCAATAAGTTTTTTTCTTGAAATAATAATACTATTTGATTCTTTTTTCGCTTTTAAAACTACTGCTTTGATTTTTTTACCAATAGCACCTTGTGCTTTTAAATAACCTTGTGCCATTGGCATAAAGTATTCAATACCATCTTTACCTTCTACTATAAATCCAGCTCTTGGTTTAACAGATGTAACAACACCTTCAACAACTAAATTTTCTGGTTCTTCTCCATATTGTTCTACAAATTCATCAAATTTTGCTTTTTGTAAAACTTTTTTATATGAAATTGAAGGTCTTTCTCCTCTTGTATTTGTGATCATCACTTTGATTTTATCACCAACTTTATATTGAACTTCACCATTGATTGTGATTTCAGAAATATTTAATTTCCCCTCACTTTTTTGTCCAACATCCACTAACAAACTGTCATTATTCATCTCAACAATAACACCCTCAACTACTGTATTTGCTTGTGTATTTTTTTCGCTCTCCTCAAACATTGCTGCAAAGTTTTCATCCTCTGCTAATTCAAAATCTTCTAATCTTTTCATAGATTTGCCTACCCTTGTAATAATTTTTTGTAGCACATTCTATCCAAAAGAAACTTTATACAATATAAAAAGAGATATTAAATATAGAATTTTAATAATGATGATGGGTTCTTTTTCTTTATTGAAATTATGTTATACTATTAGTATGAGTTTTCTTTCAAAAATAATTAAATCTTATAGTGATAATAAAGAACCAGATTATATTTTATTTTTTTTCGCTTCAATGTTGATTATTACAAGTATAGTATTTTCTTATTCATTATCAATTTATACCGTAGATTATTTTGATTATAGTCAATTTCATTTTTTTATTAGACAATTTTTTGTAGGTGTATTATCTATTTTAATTATGTGGAGTTTATCTCAAATTAAGCCTACTATATTATTTGAACAATTCAAATTAGGTTGGATATTTTTTGGAGTTTTTACATTTTTAATGATTATTATGAATTTTTTACCATCATCTTTTGTAACTGCATCAGGTGGTGCTAATAGATGGATTAGACTTCCTGGATTTTCTTTGGCTCCTGTTGAATTTTTTAAAATAGGATTTATATATTTTTTAAGTAATTCATTTCATAAAAAATTAATTAATTTGCATAAAGTATCATTTAAAGAGGAATTAAAACTTTTGATTCCTTATTTTTTAGTATTTGGTTTTTTTGTAATTTTAATAGCTGTATTACAAAAAGATTTAGGGCAAGTGGTACTTTTAGGAAGTATATTATTTATTATGCTTATTTTTGCCAATAGAAGTGTAAAAGTTTTTTTATCTCTAATTGGAGTTTCATTTATAGGTGTAGTTTTATTGATTTTCTTTTTTCCACATAGAATAAAAAGGATAAAAAGTTGGTGGAGTAGTGTTCAAGATAGTATTTTAGGTATATTCCCTGATAATATAGCTGATGCTCTTAGGGTAAAAGAATTTGCAGAACCTTATCAAGTAACAAATTCACTTCATGCCATGCATAATGGAGGTTTATTTGGAACAGGACTTTCAAATGGTGAATTAAAACTTGGATTTTTAAGTGAAGTACATACTGATTTTGTATTAGCTGGTATAACTGAAGAATTAGGTTTGTTTGGTTTAGTGATTATTTTACTTATGTTATTCATAGTAATATTTAGAATATTTAGAATAAGTAGAAGAGTAAAAGATCAAAAATATCATTTATTTAGTTTAGGTATTGCTCTTATGATTAGTATAGCATTTTTAATTAATTCTTATGGTATATCTGGAATTATCCCTATAAAAGGGATAGCTGTTCCATTTTTAAGTTATGGTGGAAGTTCAATTTTAGCATTAGGATTTGCTATGGGTATGGTACTATCTATTAGTCGAGATATTCCTAGAATTAAAAATATCTCTAAAAATAAGTAGTATTAGTTATTTATTAATAGTGCTTTAACTCCAGGTAAAATTTTGCCTTCAATAAGTTCAAGTGATGCACCACCTCCTGTACTAATAAAACTCATATCATCTTCATCACCTGTTCGTCGTACTAAATCAGCTGTATCACCACCACCAACAACAGTTGTAGCATAAGAAGAAGCAACTGCATGAGATAATTTAAAACTACCTTTTGCAAATTTATCCATTTCATAAACACCCATAGGTCCATTCCATAAAATTGTATGTGCATCATCTAATACTTGAGAAAATAATAAAGCACTTGCTGGTCCAATATCTAATCCCATCCAATTACTTGGAATTTCTTGAATAGGAACAGCCTTTGCAAAAGCATCTGCATCAAATGCTTCTGCTACTACAACATCTACAGGTAAATATAGTTTAACACCAAGTTTATTTGCTTCATTCATAATTTTAATTGCATCAGGAATTAAGTCTTCTTCAACTAAAGAATTACCTATTTCATATCCTTGTGCTTTTAAGAAAGTAAATGCCATACCTCCACCTATGATAATTTTATCTACTTTTGGTATAAGATTATACAAAGCTTCAAGTTTGCCACTTACTTTACTACCACCTACAATTGAAACAAATGGTCTTTTAGGTTGTTCTATAATATGATAAAAATATTTAATCTCTTTTGCAAGTAAAAATCCAGCAGCTTTATGTTCTATATCAAAATATTGAGCAATACCTTCAACTGAAGCATGAGCTCTATGAGATACTCCAAAAGCATCATTGATAAAAACATCTGCCATAGATGCTAAAGTTTTTGATAACTCTGGATCATTTGAAGTTTCACCTGCTTCAAATCTCATATTCTCAAGAAGCATTACTTCTCCCGATTTTAATTCTTTTGCCATAGCAAGTGTTTCTTCACAGATAACATTTGGTGCAAGTTTAACATCTTCATCTAAAAGTTTATGTAATCTTTTTGCAACAGGTTTTAATGAAAATTTATCTTCATAACCATTTTTTGGTCTTCCAAAATGAGATGCAATAATAACTGCACAATCATTATCTAAACAATATTTGATAGTTCCAAGTGCAGATTTTATTCTTCTATCATCTGTGATACTGCCAAATTCATCAACAGGAACATTAAAATCACATCTAATAAATACTTTTTTATTAGATATATCTATTTTATTTATTTCTTGAAGTTTCAAAGTATAATCCTTAAGTTAAAATATTATATAACAGATTATACTATAAGTTTTATGATTTTTTTGTTAAAAGAGTTTCAAGTTTTTGGATAAATTTATTTTTAAATTTATGATTTTCAAAAGCATCATTTGGTATATATATTGTTCCTAAAGAGTGATATATTATAATTGCATCATCTAGTTTTGCATATTTGCTTATATTATTATAATCAATTTGTAATTGTTCATTAGAATAAATTCCATCTTCTTTTGCTTCTAAAGCTATTTCTTTATTGGCTAATGGTGATTTATCAAATGTTTTAGAGATAAAAAATTTTCTAAGTGGCCATCTAAACCAATACCAGTAAATTGCACCAATGGTTCCAAGAGTTAAAAAACCATAAACACCGTGTTTTAAAGCACCAACTACACCAAATTGAACTAAAGCAATCATTAACCAACCAATAAATCTTTTATTGGAACTTTTTAGTTCATATTCATATATATCTTGTGCAGATTTTATTGCTAAATCTTTATTCCATGTGTAATTTATATTTATTGTATTCATATTGATTTTATTTATAACCTTAATTTTTAACTGTTAATTCTTAATTTTCTAAACATGTTCTTCACATTCTTTAATAATCAAGTCTTCTTTTTTAATTGCACCATCTTGCTCTAGTTCATCTATTAAATTTAAAGTTTCATCATAAAGTTCTTCAAATTTTGCTTTATTAACAGCATATCTTTTTTGCTCTTTTTTCCCATACCAATATGCTATAGCTACACTTGAACCAAAAATAGAATAAATAAGTCCTTGCCACTCTTTTAAATCAAGTAATACTATAAAATATTGTACTGAAAATAATACAAAAAATTCAATAGAAAATATAATAACTAAAGTTGAACTTTGTTCAAAATCAAGTGTATATTTTTCTATTTCTCGTAAAATAGTTAAATTATCATTCACTTGCTTAGCTTTTTGCTTATATTTTTCATCAACTTTATTTAGGTCAATATTATCTAAATGTATATTTCCAATATTATATTCTACATTTATTTGTTTATAATCTTCTAAAATTTGTGGATTCTCATCCATAGCTTTTAAAATCTCTTCAACAGTTAATCTTTGTTTACCAACTATTTTTTGAACATCTTGCAAAACTAAATCATAAAGACCTATATCTTTAATTTCTGTTGCGACTCGTTGTAAATATATCAATTTTTTTCCTTATTATTTTATAAAAAATATAAAAAGCTTAAAATAAAAAACCAAAATTTTTTATTTTAAGCTTTAATTTATAAATCAAATATAGTGGTTCCCCACTATATTTTAGATTTATTATTTTTCTTCTACTTTATGATCTTCTGCAATTGTTTCAGGTTCAATTCCATAAGAAGCAGATGGATCTTCTGCTGGTAAGAAGATACCAATTAAACCTTTAATTCCAACTGACATAACAATATTAAATAAGAATATTGCCCATGCAATAAGAACCATAGTTCCACAAATAGCAGATAATACCATTAGAGTATTAAATTCACCATGTACATAAAGGTGTCTTCTTAACATACCGTCAATACCAGCCATACCACCTAGTGCACCCATACCGATACCACCAATTAAGTACATCCAGAAGTGTAAGTTAGAAAGTTTATGACTCCAAATTTTTGTATTATTTGTAACAATTGGCCATAATGTATATACAGCACTATAAAGTGTCATATAAAGTCCAACAATTAAAGCAATATGAACATGAGCCATAATAATCCATTGAGTATTGTGTAGAACTCTGTTCATACCCATATCTGCTTGGATAATAGCTGCAGGTACCGCTAAACCAAATCCAACTAATCCACCTAAAAGATATTTTAGAGGGAAAGTCATTTTTAATGGTCTTGCTTTCCATAATGTTACAAGTGTAATAAATAATGCTAAACCTTGAGTTAATAACTCAAATGCTGTTACCATTTCACCTGAAATTAGTTTCATCATTTCTGGTTGTCCTTGATCAGCCAATAAGTGGTGAGACCATACCATCCAAGAAACAAGAAGTTCTAACATAAGTGCTGCTCTAGCAACATTTTCCATAAATAATTTTTGACCTGTAATTAATGTAGCAAGTAAATACCAAGAACCAGCAACATAAATAAGAACAAGTCCATCTGCAACAAGGTCAAGTCCCCACCAGAAGTAGTTTTTATATAATAATGCATCAATAGCAGTTACATCAAGAGGTGAACCAGAAGCATCAAATATTAAATATATAAGAACTAAAACACCAGCACTAAGAATAACAATAGCATCTAAGAATGTATCAACAGTCCCTCTAAAGATAGCAACAACTGGTAAAGCTAAAGCTGGTTCTTTTGAATAAGGTTGTCTTCCTGTTAGTTTATACCAAAGGTTTAACATACCATCAATACCAAAACCAGATATTAAAAGCTCTTTTGTAGTTTTATTTGCATGAACACCAACTTTTTGAAAAATTGTTGCATAGATATTATAAATAAAACCTATTGTTCCAACCATAATCAAAGCAACACCAATAATAAATACAATACCACCAATTACACTGAATTGTTTTGTATCAGCAGGAAGTGGCCAATATAATGTATATAATGGAGCATATTGCCATACAAAAGCAGCTATCCAAGATAAAGCAGTACCAATTGTAATTAGAAGCCAAACTGCATTAGCAAGTTTTATACTATATAGAGGTTTTTTAGTTAAAAAAGGAACCAAAAACATAAAAGCAGCAAAAACTAACTGATAAGTTGAACCAAAAATACCAACAATTGGGTGAACTGTCATAATTGAGAAATAGTGTTGAGGATGACTAAACATCTCTGGAAGTGGATTAGATGGTCCTGTTTGAACCAATTTCATAATCATACCTTCAATTGCCACTAAACCAAAAAATAGAAATGACATAACTACTGCTCTTAAAGTTACCTTTTGTAGAGCATTTAAACTTTTATGATCAAAATTTGTACCATTTATAAGAGCACTCATTTATTATCTCCTTTACATCCTACAACTTCTACAAAGTTAGGAACGAACATTAAATCTTTACCATCTTCTGTATATTGTTCTGGTCCAGAATATTCTGTTGATGTTAAATTAAACACACCATTATGGTTAAATGTCCAAAGCATTTCATTTGAATCTAAAATACCATTTGCATCTGTACCTGGGTTAACTTGCATTTGAGTTACAAGTGATCCATCTTGTCTAAATAAACCAAAACCATAAACTAAATCATGACTTTTAACATTAAATTCAATAGTTTGACCACATTGAATTGTAATTTTTTTAGGAAGTCCTATCCATTTATGATCTTTAATTTCGAATTCATAACTTGCATCAGGAGTGATGTTATGTCTTGAAATATCTTCTGAAACCCAAGGGATTGCATTATATGTAAATATATGATGTCCTACCCCACCAGCAACTAAAAATGCCATATACCAATAAAATGGTATTCGCACAACTGACTTAGCATTTTCACGAGTTAGGTTATAACCAAACCATGCAACAACCGATATAATGATCGCAGCATAGATAGTATAAGCTGTTTGGTGAAAAGCAAGTAACTCTAATGAGTTTGAAAATGTCATATCTTCTCCTTAATTTAATATTAACTCAGAATTGTAACATACTAAACTAAATTATTTCTTAATTTTGACTCTTATTGATAATTATTTTCAATTAATGACACTTAATGACAAAATAATTATTTACAAATATGTAATGCCATATCAACAAGTCGGCAAGAATATCCCCATTCATTATCATACCATGATAAAACTTTTACCATATTATCTCCCACAACTTGAGTTGTATCAAGAGGAACGATTGTACTAAGTGATGAACCATTGAAATCACTACTTACTCTATATTCTTTATCAACACCTAAAATACCTTTTAAAGCACCATTTGCTGCTTCTTTAAAAGCATTATTTACATCTTCAACTGTTACATTTTTTTTCAGTGTAACTGTTAAATCTACCATAGAAACATTTGGAGTTGGTACTCTTATTGCTTGACCATTTATTTTACCAGATAAATGTGGAAGCACTTTTCCAATTGCTTTTGCCGCACCTGTTGTAGTAGGTATTAAATTAACGGCACCTGCTCTTGCTTTTCTTGGATCTTTTTTATGTTTTGCATCAAGAATAGGTTGAGATCCTGTATATGAATGAATTGTGGTCATAAGTCCATTTTCTATCCCAAAAGCATCATCTAAAACTTTTGCAACTGGTGCTAAACCATTTGTAGTACAAGAAGCATTTGATACTATAGATTCTCCTGCATAACTATCTTGATTTACACCCATTACAAATGTCGCTGTATCATCTTTTGCAGGTGCACTAAATACAACTTTTTTAATTCCATTATCTAAATAAGGTTGAACAGATTCTTTTGTTAAAAATGCCCCTGTACATTCTAAAACAACATCAGCACCAAGTGCAGCAAAATCTAATTTTGCTGGATCCCGTTCACTTAATAATTTTGCTTTTTCATTACCGATATAGATAAAACCATCTTTTACTTCTATATCATTTCTATTACCATGAACAGAATCATATCTTAAACCATATTGAATCATATCTTCAGATCCACTTGCATTACAAGCAACTAATTCAATATTTTCATTATCTGCACAAATTCTTGCTACACATCTTCCTATTCTTCCAAGTCCATTAATCGCTACTTTTACCATAAGATATATCCTTTAAAGTATTTTGTGAAATTTTATCTAATATTATGTATAATTTGGATTAAAGGAAGAGAATGGATATTGCAATTTATGGTGGTAGTTTTGATCCACCCCATATTGGTCATGAAAAAATTGTTAATTTGGTATTAAAAAATTTATCAATAGATAAGCTATTTATTGTACCTGCATTTTTAAATCCATTTAAATCAAAATATCATTTAGAACCAACTGTAAGATTGGAGCTTATAAAAGAGTTGTTTAGTGATTTATTAAAAGTGCAAGTTTGCGATTTTGAAATTAAATCAAATAAACCAATTACAACTTATGAAACTATAAAATATATAAAAGATTTATATAAAATTGATAAAATTTATTTAATAATTGGTTCTGATAACCTAAAAACGATACATTTATGGTATAATTTTACAATTTTAAAAGATTTGGTTGAATTTATTGTTATAAATCGTCCAAATTTTCCTTTAACAAATAAGCATATAAAATTTAAAAGCTTGTTGTTAAATGAAGATATTAGTTCTTCTCAATTAAGAGACAAAATGGAATTGGATTATATTCCACAAAAAATAAAACAAAAGGTAAAAAAACTTTGGAAAATAGAATAGAAAAAATAAAAGAGGTATTAGATACTCACAAAGCAGAAGATATAACTGCAATAGATTTAGCAGATCAAGGTTATATAGTAGATTATGTTGTTATAGCAACAGCTCTTAACAATAAACATTCAATTGCTTTATTAAATCATTTAAGAACAGATTTAAAAAATGCAGGTGAAGAGTTTGTACGAATTGAAGAGGATGAGAATTGGTCTGTGATAGATTTAGGTGATATTTTGATCCATATTATGGTACAAGAGCATAGAGAAAAATATAATTTAGAAGAGTTTTTATCTGAGCTTAAACAGTAATTAGATAAAATACACATACTACACAAAGCAAATCCACAAAGAACCATTGCATTGTTAAAAAAGGAAAGATATGGAAAAGATAATAGATATAGTTGATAGTATTGCTTATGAAAAAGGTTTAAAAATTGCAGATGTTGAAGAGGCATTAAAAGAATCATTGATTAAAACTGCTGAAAAAATGATAGATAGTAGTTTGATTTTTGATGCAAGTATTCAAAGAGAAACAAAAAGTTTAAATTTATTTCAAAAAATAGAAGTAGTACCAAATGATGATGAAAGATTGACAGGTGAAGTGATTGATGAAGAAACACAATTACCTATAAATAAAGAAAATTTTATTAGTTTAGATGAAGCTAAAAAGATTGATCCAGATTTAGAACTTGGAGATTTTTTAAATTATGATTTAGAATTTGAAAATATGGGTAGAAATGCAGCTACAATTTTATTTGGCAATTTAGAATACAGATTACAAAGACATATTGAAGATAATCTATTTAAAAAATATCATGAACAAGTTGGGCAAGTTATTACAAGTGTTGTAACAAGTGTAGATTCAAATGACAATACATTTATCGAAATAGGTGAAGTAAGAGCTATTTTAACTAGAAAAAATAGAATAAAAGGGGAAATTTTTAGAGTTGGAGATTCTCTAAAAGCTGTTGTAAAAGGGGTAAAAGTTGATAAACAACATGGACTTATTGTTGAAGTAAGCAGAACAAATCCAAAATTTTTAGAAGCTTTATTAAAACTTGAAGTACCTGAACTAAAAGATGAACGAATTACAATAGAATCAAGTGCAAGAATACCAGGGGCTAGAGCTAAAATTGCTATTTCTACAACAGATGCAAATATTGATCCAATAGGTGCGATTGTTGGAGTTAAAGGTGTAAGAATTAATGCAGTAAGTGAACAATTAAATGGAGAGAATATAGATTGTGTAGAGTATAGTGCTATCCCTGAAATTTTTGTTAGTCGTGCTTTAAGTCCTGCAATTATAAATAGTGTAAAAATTGAACCATCACCGATAAAAGGGGAAAAAGCAAAAGCTGTTGTAACAATAAATGCAGATCAAAAAGGAAGAGCTATAGGAAAATCTGGGCTTAATGTAAGACTTGCATCTATGCTTACAAAACATGAAATAGAGATTAATGTACTAGAAGGTACAGATTCTATACAAACTTCTGAACCAACTTCAGAAGGTAAATCAACAGATACTTCAAGCCTTGAGGCATTGTTTAAATAAAAGAGTAATTATGAAAATTTTTGATAGTGCAAAAAAAGAGAAAGTAGAATTTATATCTCAAGAGGATAAAAAAGTTAAAATTTATGTATGTGGTCCAACTGTATATGATGATGCACATTTAGGACATGCAAGATCTGCTATAGTTTTTGATTTACTTCATAGAGTTCTTAAAGCAAATGGTTATGATGTAACTATGGTAAAAAACTTTACAGATGTAGATGATAAAATTATCGCTAAAATGGAACAAAGTGGTAAAAGTTTGGAAGAGATTACAACTTATTATATAAATAGTTATCTAAATGATATGAAATCATTAAATATTTTACCAAATACAATTGAACCAAAAGCAACACAAAGTTTAGATGCTATGCAAAATTTGGTTCAAAAACTTTTAGATGAAGATAAAGCATATATTTTAGATGATGGGATATATTTAGATACATCAAAAGATAATAATTATGGAAATATCAGTCATAGAATAAGTGATGAAAATTCACAAGCAAGGGTAGAAACAAACCAATCTAAAAAAGATAGTAAAGATTTTGCATTATGGAAATTTAATACCAATCAAATAAGTTTTAAAACACCATTTGGGGAAGGTCGTCCTGGGTGGCATTGTGAATGTTCTGCTATGATAGATAAACATTTAAGCGATAAATCACTCCCTTTTGCTGTTGATATTCATGGTGGTGGTGCTGATTTACTTTTCCCACATCATGAAAATGAAGCATCTCAAACAAGACTTGCTTATGGGCAAGAGATAGCAAAATATTGGATGCATAATGGTTTTGTAAATATCAATGGAGAAAAAATGAGTAAATCTTTAGGGAATAGCTTTTTTCTAAAAGATGCTTTAAAACAATATGATGGGGAAGTTATAAGATTTTATATGTTAAATACTCATTATAGAAGTGATTTGTCTTTTAATACTCAAGATTTAGAAACTTCAAAAAAAAGGCTTGATAAATTATATAGAGTTAAAAAAGTAGTTTATGGTGTAAAAAAAGGGTTGGTAAACAAAGAGTTTAAAAAAGATATTTTAGAAGCTTTAAATGATGATCTAAATACTTCAAAAGCGATTTCGATTTTAGATGAATATATCTCAAAAGTAAATGAACAACTAACAAAAGAACCTAAAAATAAACTTCTAAAACAAGAAATAGTAGCAACTATTGCTTTTGTATCTGATGTTTTGGGTGTGGGGTTAAAAGATCCTTATGAATATTTTCAATTTGGTATTTCAGATGATGATTTAGAAAAAATCAACTTTTTAATAGAGCAAAGAACTCAAGCAAAAAAAGAGAAAAATTTTGAGTTAAGTGATAAAATAAGAGATCAATTAGCATCTATGGGTATTTCTATCATGGATAGTGCAAATGGCACTTTATGGGAGAAAATTTAATTTTTATGAAAAGAGTTTTAATTGTTTTAGATGGTATTGTTGCAAAAAAAGTTTTGCAAAGATTGGTACTAATAGATACTTCTCATAGTTTGTATGATGTAGTTTATACAGATGATGATATATTAATACCCAATATACCATCTAATTTTACTTTTTATAAATTTGATTCAACAAGTTTTTCAAAATTAAATAGTGTTATGTCAAATGTTATTTATAGTGATGCACTACTTGTTTTATTTCATAAAGAGGATTTATTAGCAACAATTAAAAATATTGAAATTATTAATCCAACTTTAAATATCAGTATTTATAATAATTGGGATTTAAAATTTGATAATCCAAATATTCAAAATTATAATGGGATAGAAGTTTTAGCAAATGGATTAATAGAACAGCTTCCAAATATCCCTGTAGTTGCACAAAATATAGGACTTAAGCAGGGTGAAATTATGCAAATAAAAATCCCTTTTGGTAGTGCTTATGCTTATAGATATGTAGGAAGTATATCTCAAAGTGAATGGAAAATATTTGCAATTTATAGAAATAATATTTTAATTAATGTAAAAGCAACAAGTATTTTAAAACCAAATGATATAATTCTTGTAATAGGAAAGCCTAAAATTTTATTGCAAGTGTTTAAGTTTATTTCAGAATCTTATGGGCATTTTCCTATGCCTTTTGGAAAAAATATTTATGTTTTTATTGATCTATATATTCAAACTATCGATGATGCGATAAATTCTCTAAAAAAAGCAAGATTATTGCAACAAAGAATGAATAATTATAATTTGATTATAAAAATAACAAGACCAACAACAATAGAAGATATAAATAGTTTAAAAGAGATTGTAAAAGAAACAAAAAATACAATTATAGGTATAGATTATAGTAATCAACCTATTGAAAATATTATTCAAGAAGATATAAATCAATATGATGTAGGTTTATTTGTCTTAACTAACACTTTATTAAAAGAATCTATTATAAAAAGTCAATTAATAGATTTGAAAATACCTATTTTTAAAGTGGGAATTGAAAATATAAATGAGATTAAAACTACAATAGTGGTGTTGGATAAAATGTCATATTATGAGCAGTTGTCTCCTATTATATTTGATATTGCTTCACAATTAAAACATCAGATTAAAGTAATAGATTCTGAACCTCTTGAAGATAATAGTAATGAACAATTATTAAAATATTTTGATGATTTATCAAAAGTATATAATTTAACTTTAAAAATAAATACAAATCATAAAAATCCAATTAGAGAATTAAAAAAAGAGCAAAATGTTTTACAAATATTACCTTTAACACAAGAGTTATTTGAAACAAGAGTTATGGATTTTTTTACAACAAATAGCGATTTGCTTTCTTATGATTTAAAATATCTAAATCAAATAATTATACCAATAGTAGAAGAAAACGAGGAATAAAAATGAATTTTGAAAAATATCCATTTGAGAAATTAAATGAATTATTAAAAGATATTGTACCAAATAGTAACTATGAAGCAAGTAGTTTAACAATAGGGGAACCACAATTTCAAACACCAGATTTTATACAAGAAGAGTTAAAAAATTCTACAGCTTTATTAAATAAATATCCAAAAAGTGCTGGGGAAGATTATCTAAAACAATCTATGATAAACTTTTTTAACAAAAGATTTGATATAACACTGCAAATGCAACAACTTATACCTACTTTTGGGACAAGGGAAGTGTTATTTAATTTTCCACAATTTGCACTTTTTGGCAAAGAAAATCCAACAATAGCATTTACAAATCCATTTTATCAAATATATGAGGGAGCTGCTATTGCAAGTAGAGCAGATATAATACATCTAAATTTGACAAAAGAGAATAATTTTTTACCAATTATAAAAGATGAAGAATTAAAAAAATGTGATTTAGTTATATTAAACTATCCCAATAACCCAACATCTGCTACTATTACAAAACAAGAACTTGAAAAATGGGTAAAAAAGGCTTTGGAATACGATTTTATTTTGATCAATGATGAATGTTATAGTGAGTTATATTTTGAAGAAAACAATAAACCAATCTCTTTACTTGAAGCTTGTATAAGTGTAGGAAACAGCGAGTTTAAAAATTGTTTAGTTTTAAATTCTATCTCTAAAAGAAGTAGTTCTCCTGGATTAAGAAGTGGTTTTATTGCAGGGGATAAAGATATATTAAAAGAGTATATGAAATATAGAACTTATGTAGGTTGTGCTGTATCTTTACCTTTGCAAAAAGCTGCTGCTATTGCTTGGAATGATGAAAAACATGTAAAATATTTCCAAGATATTTATAAACAAAACTTTAAAATTGCCAAAGAGATTTTAGGTGTAGATATACCACAAGCTACATTTTATATTTGGCTTGAAGTTGATAATGAACTAAAATTTACACAAGAATTATATAAACACAAAAATATAAAAGTATTGCCTGGAAGTTATCTTGGAAGAGGTGGCATAGGACAAAATTATATAAGAATAGCACTTGTTGAAAATCCAACAAAAACAAAAGAGGTGCTACAAAGATTAAAAGATTTTATGGAAGGGAAATAATATATGACACAAGAAGAGATTGTAAAAGCAAGTACAGATCCTGAATTTTTAAGTTATTTGCAACAAAGGGAGCAAGAAGTTCTAAAATCAAAAGATATTCAAGAGCTTTATGAAGTTTTGGATAGTTTACTAATCCTTGATTTAGCAGAAGAGAGAATAAATAAAATATATGAAACAATACTAATGGTTGCTTTTGATAATATAGAATTAAAACTAAAAAATAATAAAAAATTAACTTTAGACGATAACAATGATCTATGTTATATAAGAGCTTTTTATGAGCATAGTGTTGAAAAATGGAGTAGAGATGATTTTAAAGGGGCAAAAGAGTTATTTTATATATTAACTCAAATAGTTCAAGATGATAAATTGCTTGATGCACTTAATATTAATCTTCTTGCTTGTGCTTTCAATGAAGATATGGAAAAATTTTATGATGAAAAAATTGATCATCAACAAACTGCAACAGAAGAAAAATATGGTTATTTTTTGGTACATTTTAAATTTGATACAAAAAAATATTTAAGTGATAATATTGCTAAACTAAAAAGTATATATGAAGAACTTAAACCATTACTTGAGGTTTAGATGAATATACATTTTATAGGGATAGGTGGGATAGGTTTATCTGCACTTGCAAGATTTTTAAAATATAGTGGGCATACAATTACAGGTAGTGATATAAAATCTACCCCTATTACAAAGCAACTTGAAAAAGAGGGGATAAAAGTTACAATCCCACACCATGCAAATTGTATAACCAATCAAGATCTAATCATTTATAGTGCAGCAGTAACTCATACAAATACAGAAAGACTCGAAGCTGATAAAAAAGGTTTAAAGATTTTATCAAGAAAAGAGGCTTTGCCAATTATATTAAAAGATACTCAAAATTATTGTATCTGTGCAGCACATGGCAAAAGTACAACAACTGCTATTTTAAGTAGTATTTTACAATCATCAGCATTAATTGGAGCTATAAGTAAAGAATTTAACTCAAATTTTAGATATATTAATAAAACTCTTGCTTTTGAAGCTGATGAAAGTGATGAGAGCTTTATTTTAAGCAATCCTTATTGTTCTATTGTATTAAATACAGAACCAGAACATATGGAATATTATGATTATGATGAAAAAAGATTTTATGATGCTTATAAGAAATTTTTGGATATAGCTACTTTAAGAGTGATTAATGCAGAAGATGATTTTTTAAAAGATTATAAAGATGAAGCTATAAGATTATACCCTTCAAAAGATATACAAAATTGTCAATTTTTCTTAAAAGATAATGAACCTTATACCAAATTTACTTTAAAAGATTTGGGTGAATTTGAAGTTTGGGGATTTGGAGAACATATAGCTTTAGATGCTTCTTGTGCTATTTTAGCTGCTTTGCAGACACTATCTTTAGATACTATTAAAGAAAATCTTGCACTATACAAGGGGATTAAAAAACGGTTTGATATAGTTACAAAAACAAATCAATTAATCATCATAGATGATTATGCTCATCACCCAACAGAGATTAGAGCAACTTTAGATGCAGTAGAAATCTACAATAATCTAAAACAATTAGATGAAATAACAGTAGTATGGCAACCACATAAATATAGTAGAACAAAAGATAATCTTGAAGCATTTAAAAGTTGTTTTTCTAAATGTGATAGATTGATAATCTTACCTGTATGGAGTGTAGCAGAACCTATAATTGATATAGATTTTGCAAAAGAATTTGAGCAATATAACCCTATTTTTGCTGATTATGTACAAGTTATAGATAATCAACTTCAACTTTATAAAGATAAAAGACTTATACAAACTGTATCGCAAGGGTTAATTTTAGGTGTTGGAGCAGGGGATATTACATATCAGTTAAGATAAGTATATTTTAGATAGTGCATCTTAAAGCTTTTTTGACTAATTCTTTAGCAACAATTTCATTTTGATTTATAAATTTATTAATATTTAATTCTTTTAAATCATCAATTTGTGATGGATGAGTAATTTTTAATATTATAGAAAGTGTAGGATTTATCGATCTGATTGATTCTATAATTAATCTAACTTTTTCATCATTATCTATAGCAATAATAACAGCTGCTGCATTTTTAACATATAGTGAATTTAACATAGTTTTTGAAGCAGCATTTCCAAAAAATACTATATCTGAATTTTCTTTTCCAAGTTTTACATATTGTCTATTATGTTCAATTGCTACATAAGGAAGGCTTTGGTTTTTAAGATATTTTACAATTTTTTGTCCTAATAATGAATATCCACATACTATGATATGTTCTTTAATTTGTGCATTTACAATAGGTTGTTCTAAAAGTTCGGTTTTTTCTTTATAAAATAAATTTACAAAACTTCTAACATGTTTTAAAGCAAGAGAAGTAAATAATAATGATAAAATAACCACAGGTATCATAATTTGATTAATTTCTTGTGATATTAAGTGATTATTAAAAGCTAAGGCTAAAATAGCAAATGAAAATTCTCCTATTTGTGCCAAAGTTAGGGCAATCTTTAATGATCTTTTTGCAAATGTAAAAATTCTTAATATTATAAAAATAATTAAAGCTTTCATAGCTAAAATTATGATAGATAAGATAATAATTGTAAAATAATGTTCGATAATTGAATGAATATTAACTTGCATACCAACTGTTATAAAAAATATTCCTAATAATATATCTCTAAAAGGCACTAAATCTGCTTCTATTTGATGTTTATATTTTGTTTCAGCAATAAGCATACCTGCAATAAATGCACCTAATGAATAAGAGAATCCAAAACTATGAGCTAATAAGGCTGAAGATAATACCAAAAGTAAAATAGATGCTATAAATATTTCTTCTACTTTGCTATCTACAACAAAAGCTAAAAATCTTTCTAATATATATTTACCTATAATAAACAAAATAATAGCAACAAATATAGCAGAATAGATAGTATGTTCTATCATAGTTAATAATGAAGCAGAAGAATCAGATAGTATATTAATCATTAATAATATAGGTATTACAGCTAAATCTTGAAAAATTAAAATACCAGCACTAGCTCGTCCATAAGGTCTATGAATATCTGAATTATCATTTAAAACTTTTAAAACAATAGCAGTAGAAGATAAAGATAAACCAAGACCTAACACAATAGATGTTTTGAAGTCAAGATGAAATAAAAATTCTGCTAAATATGTAAAAATAATAGATGTGATAATTACTTGCATATTACCAAAAACAAATACTTCTTTTTTCATTTGTTTTAAGTGTTGAAATGAAAATTCTAGTCCAATACTAAACATTAAAAATACTATACCAAATTCAGCAATATGGGATAATTCGTCACTGTTTAGATTATGATCATTAAAGAAAATAGAAACAATAATACCTGTAAAAATATATCCAACAATAGGTGATATATCAAATTTTTTTAAAAATAAATTTAATATTATTGATAAAAATAATATAGTTACAATTAATGATAAAAACATTAATACACTTTCATATTGATTTGTTTAAAATTATTTAATTCTTTATCATTTTTTAGATCTAAAAATAACTCTTCCCATTTTTTTAGATTATATTTATGTGTAGCACTTAACCATATATTATTATGTTTTATATTTCCATTAGTTTGTGTATTTGAAAAAATATTAGCAACTTGTTTATATCTACAAGCACCAAAACAAAGAGATTTTGATATTTTTATTCTATCTTTTCCTCTGTCTAAATCCATACTTTTTAACAGTTCTCTTAATTCATCAGCTTTTTTATTACTACCTGCGATACTACATCTTTTATCTACACAAATATAAATTATATTTTTATAATGCATAATTGGTTTGTTTGGATCTAAAGTTTTTGGTTTGCATTCATACCCTTTTTCAACTTCACTACCCATTGTATTACTTTTTTTTAGAGTATTTATATATGTTTTATATGGGACATTGATCTTGTATTGTTTATTTGTTTCTAATTCTTCCAAAACAATATCCATTGTTTTATTTTCTTTGATATGTTTAGAAATCAGAACTCTAACAGATTTATTGTTATATAAAGCGATATCCCCTTTTTTGATTTTATCACCATTTTCATAAAATGCACACATAATTATTTTCCATTATATTTTTTATTGGTATCATAATCTTTTATAAGCTTATATGTAGCATGAAGTGTAGCAACAGTCATTGTAGAGCTTCCAAATCTACCCTCCATGATTACACAAGGGATATTAAAAGTTTCACAAAATCTTTTACCATAATCTTTACTCTCAATTACATTGACAAAACCAACAGGAAATAATATAAAAGCAACTTTGCTTAAATCTACACCTTCATTGATCAAAGTATTAACAGCAGCATATATAAATGTTGGTGCATTTCCACATGCAAATATCATAGGTGTATCTTTGTGTTTTTTTATAGCTTCTACCACAGCTGCATAAGATCTTGTTGTATTATTTTTTTTAGCTTCTTCAAAAGTAAATGGTTCATTTATATAGCATATCACTTCATTATTGTATGTTTTGAGATAAAATTCACTAAGTCCAACTTTTATCATATTTACATCTACTATAATTTTTGCTTCATCTAAAAGTAATTTTTGTAAATTTGGTATAGCATTTTTACTAAAATATATATTATTTAATACTTGTTCAAAACAAGTAGAAGTATGAATAAGTCTGCTTATAACTTCTGTTTCTTCATAATTAAATTCTTTTGATTTAGGGTATTGTTTTAACTCTTTTTCAATCATTTCAAATGATTTAACCGATATATCTGCACCTATATTAATAGGTGGTTGTTCTTGTTTAAAATCCATTTTAACCTCTTTTAAAAAAATCTATAAATATCGTCATATATTTTGAAGTTTTAGCTTTTTTATAAGGGGTAATAGTTTCATCAGGATAATTTAAGTCCTCAAAAGTATATATTTCTCCTTGTTCTTTTATGCTTTTGGTATCCATACCAATTTTTGGTCTCATATATACTGTAGTATTAGCAACTTCTTTATCTAAAAGTGGTACTATAGAAAAACTACTATCCCCTACACATAGTGGCTTTTTAACTTTTGCACTTGCATTACTAAAAGATGTTATCCCTTCACAAACTTCACAGTTATTGTATAAATTTATATTTTGTATTTTAATTAAATCTAGTAAATAATAAACTGTACTATAAACAGCAGCATCACCTAAAGTTACAAATGAAACTGTTTTGTTTGTGGTAAAAGCTTCCATTATAATATCAACTTGATACTGCCAATCTTCTTTTTTAAAGTGCATAGGTGTATATACAGGGATAATTGGTTTTGAAAAATTATGTTCAATCATAACATTTTTTACAATTTTGTATGTTAAAGATTTTGTAAAGCTATTATCACTACTTTTTGTTGGTACACAAATCACATCACTATTTTTTAAAGCTTTAAGTGCTTTTATTGTTAATAAATCAATATCTCCAGCACCCAAAGATACCATATATAATTTTTTATCCAAGTTTTGTTATCTCTTCTTGTATATTTTTTAAAATAATTTGCACTATACTATCTAATTGAATTAGATTAAATTTATCACTTTTACTCAAAGATGGTACTATGCTACTGTTAAAATCTATATTTAACTCATCAGATATTTCAACCATATCATTAATATAGTGATTACCACTTACAAGTAACATAGGGATAATTTGAATATTTTGAATATTATCTTTTTTTAGTTTTGTTATTAGATTTTCTTTTATAGCATAAAATGGAAAAGCACCTTCAAGTGAACAAGTATAATTTGTATCGCTTATATATTCTAAAAAATCTGCACTATATCTAATAGACTCAATACCACCAAGTTCTAAAGCAGGAGTACCATGAATTACATATAAATTTGCTGTATCTTTTTTAGTTACATTTGTATTTAATTCTTTTAGGAACAAAGTAGTATCTTTTGTTTTTGTTAATATCGCATTTGTATATCTTATATTTGCTAAACTAAAATTATTAAACCCATCTACAATATCTTTTACAACTTTATGCTCATCTGTTGGAAAAAGGTTAATTGATGCTACAATTATATTTCTATACCCTAACATATCTACATCTGCTAAAACTTGTGGAAGATTTTTAAATGGCATTTCTCTTTTTGCTAAATCTTTTAATACCATTCGTGAAGAAAACGATAAAAAAATATCACAATCTTGAAATTTTTCTTCAACTATTTTTTGTAATTCTAAATATTTATCTTGCTCTATAATTGAACCAAAACATGATAAAATAATAGCTTTATCTTGTTTGTAGTGTCTATATCGTTTCATTTGTCATCCTTTAATTATATTACTATTATATATGATAATAGATAAAGTTTTGGTTAGGTACGATTACATATATTTTTATATATACAATAAGTACAATGTTTAGTAGTATCACATTTATTAAATTCAACAGTTGTTGTTTTTAGGGATTGAAAAATTTCATCAAGTTCTGTTAGTTTATTTTGATGCAAAGTATCTTCTACTGGAATAATTTCACAGTGATATAAATCATAATATGCAACTTTGGAAATATTAAGTTCTTTTAGAGCTAAAGCATAAAATTCTAATTGAAAATCTGTATTATGATCAATTGTTAGAGATGAAGATGTTTTATAATCTAAAACAGTATAAGAATTATCAGAAAGTTGTTCTATCCTATCAATAGAACCTTTGATTAATATTCCATTATGAGTTGTTTTAAATGCTTTTTCTGTAGATATAATTTTGATATTGTTTTCTATCCTTTTTAGATCAAATTCCAAAAATTTTTCTAATCTTTTTTCCCAAATATTTAGTTCAAGATTGAGGTATGGGTTTTGATTTTTGTATTTATTGATTTCATTTTGTATTGTTTGAAAAGTATAATTATTATTTTTTACAATTGTATCAAGTATATTATGTATAATTTGTCCAATAGTATAAGCTGGTGGTTTTAAACTTATATGGTGTTCTTTGATTTGTGCTATATAATTTAGATAATATTTTCTTTTACATTGTAGATATGTTTTTAAAGCAGTTGCTGACCATTGTTGTTTTGATAAATCAATATCAAGAGTGATATTATCCTCTATAAAATCTAATTTTGTATTATGTTGTAAAATATTTGAAAAATTATTATCAATAATATCTGACTGACTAAAAAGTTCTTGTGCAAATCTACTTATATTTTCTTGATCATTTTTTACAAAAGATATATAAATCTCTTGTGCATTAGAAAATAATTTACTATAATAATATTTTTGTAACTCTTGCCTGTCTTGAATTGTAGGCATATCTATAAATTTTTTTATATCAGAAGAGATAAATTTATCTTTGATACTTCTTTTTGGTACTTTATTATCATTAAAATCAATAACAATAACACCATCATATTTAATATATCTTGTTTCTAATATACCAAGAACTGTTATTTTCCCACCTGCTACATCATCAAGAGTGATTTTGTGAAGTTTTGTACTTAATATTTTCATACTATCTTTTAAAGTTATATCTAAATTATTATTAAATAATAAGATTTCTAAAGATAATTTTAAATCAACAATTTTATCTTTTATTTGTTCATTTGGTTCATTTTCACTGATGAAATCTATTAAATTAAATAAAATCTCTTTTGTGATATATTTATTATAATATGGTTGAATATTTTGTTGTATATATTGCATATCTAATTTGACAAATGCAAATCTTGCATTATCTTGTGGTTCATATTTATTAAGCATACTTTGAAGTGCATCAAATCTTCTAACTGTATAACTTGAATTTATATCGTTCCCCATAGCAAAATTAAAATATTTTTCATTATCAAATAATTTTAAATATTGACTAAAACTTTCATCTGGTAAAATTATAGCTATTTTTGATGCTTCTATACCTTGGTTTATCATATCATATATTGCTTTTTTTATAAAAGCAACTTGTGTGATTCTTTGATTTATACTATAAATACTGTATTTATTTTGTTTAGGTTGGATTTGCTTTTTGCTGATAATAGTATTATTTGATATATTCAAAATATATTTATAACCAACTTCTAAATTAAAATTTTTAAAAATAGATTGATTTTTGATATTAAATTTATTTAGATGTAGATGTAATATAACAGTTGTATGTTGGCTTATTTGTTCTATAATATTATATTCAAATTTTGAAAAAAATCCTTCATAAAAAATTGTTATAGTATTATATTCTTTAATATAATTTGTATTGATAGTAGAGTACAATGGTAAAGTTATATTATCAATAGAATTATTATTATTCAAAAGTGTAATATACTCTTTGTATATTTGTTTTAATAAAGTTAAATGTTCTGTATATAAGCTATACATATCATATTGTTCTATATCTTCAAAAGAGTTATATTCACTATTGAGTTCATTAAAAAATTTTAAAATAAATTCACTTTGTGTATAAAATTTGCTAAAATTACTACTTAATCCTAATGATGTTATATCTATATTGGATACAGCTTGTTGTAAATATATTTTTTGTAGATCTTTATTTATTAAAGTTTTGTTATTTGTTAGAAGAACTCTATTAAAAAAATCACCGATAGAAATAGATTTATCTAAGAGTTGATTTGTTGGTTTTAATGTTTCAATATATTCTCTAATAGCCCTATTTGTGGGGAATATGTATAAATTTTTGTTCAATTGCATTGACTTTCTTTAGAATTTTAAATAAAAATATTATAGCTAAATTTATTTAATAGCAATATTATTTTATATAAAATATTGCAAATTGACATATTTTTAAATTAAATTTATTTTTTTCGCTAAACTTTTAAAAAAGTTTGGAGTATATTATGGAAAATATTTTAAAACGGAACCCAGGCTTTAGCCTGGGCAGATA
>Ga0256828_1000240_pt1 | contig 37750 bp, 35 predicted proteins | sample CV88metaG_FD_185993 | JGI IMG/M metagenome (GOLD analysis project Ga0256828, IMG submission 185993) | Hydrothermal vent microbial communities from East Pacific Rise, Pacific Ocean - CV88 | ecosystem: Environmental > Aquatic > Marine > Hydrothermal vents | place: Pacific Ocean: East Pacific Rise...
CCCTCTAATGTACCTCCTGATAAATTTTAACTATCATATAAATAATAGTCAATATTTTCAGGATTGCGTTAAGATATAACATCTTACGCTCCTTTCGACGGATTTGTCCTACCGAGTAATCGGTAGGAACACTCACATCATACAAAAAAATCAAAAAACTTTTAAAAAATATGACAAAATGAAAGATTTATGCGTTAACTCTTTTGTTACGCTCTTCTTCTTGTGCTTTATAGAGTTCTGCACAACCGCGTGAGAGTTCACGGATTTTCAAGATGTAGTTTTGACGTTCTGTCTGGCTAATAGCTTTTCTTGCATCTAAAACATTAAAGACGTGAGAAGCCATCATACACAGATCATATGCCGGCAGAGGAAGTCCAGCTTCTAGTGTTCGCATACACTCAGCACTTTTGGCATTGAACTCTTCAAAAAGCATAGCAGTATCTGCTACTTCAAAGTTGTACTTAGAGAACTCTATCTCACTCTCTTTATGGACATCTTTGTAGTATGTCTTACTTCCATCAGGTGCAATGTTCCATACAATGTCAAAAACAGTATCAACACCTTGAAGATACATCGCAAGACGCTCAGTTCCGTATGTAATCTCAGCAGTTACAGGAGAACACTCGATTCCTCCAACTTGTTGAAAGTAAGTAAATTGTGTCACTTCCATACCATTAAGCCATACTTCCCAACCAAGTCCCCATGCACCAAGCGTCGGAGACTCCCAGTTATCTTCGATAAAACGGATGTCATGCTTGCTTACATCAAGTCCCAGATACTCTAATGATTGTAGATAGAGCTCTTGAATATTATCTGGTGATGGTTTGATGATAGCCTGAAACTGGTAATAGCTCCCAAGTCTGTTTGGATTCTCTCCATAACGACCATCAGTCGGTCTGCGTGAGGGTGCCACATAAGCAGTTGCCCAAGGAGTTGAGTCTAGTGAGCGAAGAAAAGTCGCAGGGTGAAATGTCCCTGCCCCTGCTGGAATGTCGTAAGGTTGAACAATATTACACCCCTGTTTCATCCAAAATTCTTGTAGTTTAAGTAACATCTCACTAAAAGTTATCATATATCTTGCCTTATTTTATTTTTCGTATTATATCTAAAGAGACTTTTTTAGTATTTAAAGACGATGCCAACTTTGAGATATTGATTGTATGCTTTTGAATCTGGTTCAACATAGGCATCAACTCCACCATCATAAACAACATCGGACTCTTCTATTTTCTGATACTCAAAAGCATACTCACAGCTTAAATCTAAATTTTTATTTACTACATAACGAAGTGGCAAAGAAATTTTGACAATATTTGCACTAGAAAGCTCAAAATCTTCATCAATACCAGTCGCACTCATCGTTGGATTTAACCCATACTGATACTCTATTATCAATGAAGAGGTAAGATTTTTATACTTAAACTCCATACCAGCATTAATACGAAATGAGTACCACTCATATAACTCAATTTGTGTTGTAGAGAGCTCTCTTTGCCAGTATCTATATCCAAAACCGATCCCACCTAACATCATTAGGTTCATATCTGACATATTTTTAGCATTATATGCCAATGAAAAATCTTTTATCGTGTTAAAAGTCTTACTCTTAACAGAACCATAACCAGCATCAGAATCAATATATGCTCCAACATAATCACTATATCCCGCTACACCCATTGCTTTTAAATCGATATAAGCATTTCTATCTAAAAAAAACCTATATGCAAACTCTACACCACTAACATCAGAGTAACTTGAGCGTTCACTATCTAAAATAACTCCCGAATTATCATACTCACGATAATCCATACTCATTCCAATAAAAGAGATTTGATACTCAACTTTTGTCTCTGCGACTAAAGTACTTGCTAACAATAAAAAGATAAATAGTATCTTCTTAATCATCTCGCTTCCTTGATCAACTTACAGATAATATCTCCAACACTCTGCCCTAATGAATTTGCTACAACATCACACTTCACTTTTAATAAAAAGCAGATATTATCACGGTGAGAAGGGCTTAAACACTCATAATTCCCCATCCCTTTACTCAATACCAAATCTGCTTCATCAAAAACTTTTTGCGCATATTTATTGGCACGACTGTAAGCAAATCCTGGAGTATTGACACCACTGTCTATAAGTTCACAGAGTGTATCAAAACCAGCTTCACGAGCCTCTTTGAGTGTCACATCATTGATAATTGGATTTCCTCTTACCATATAAGAGAAGTGCACTTTGGGATAGAGCTCTTGTAGTACCTCTATAAACATATAGTCAAAAATATGCTCTCCGACATTATCACCTAAGATCGTCACATTTTTTGCGACAGACAACTCCTGCGTGAGCGCTTCAAAATCATTATGTGCAAATTCTGTATGAAATATCTTCTCAAGTTCTTCTTTAAGATCGAACTCTACTGCAGCAGCAAGGTCAATGACATTCCCTGCAACTGCAATCTTGGTAGCAGTAAGAAGTTTATTGTCTGAATTTTTGAGTTTCTCTTGTAAAAAAGGGATGAAAGAACGTGCTTTTTGAGTAGAGAGTGCTTTTACCTCATCATAAAGATCCTCTTTTTGAGCCAAAAGAGCCATCTTTTCATAGACATCAGAAGCCACTTCAGGAGGAGAGAGTTCAAATGAGAACTCATGGCTCATCTCTTCAACAGTTGATACAAGTTTAACACTAAGGTCTCTATTGGCCGCTATTGCATCAGAGACCTTCACACTTTGATTGATAATACAACCAACACACTCTTGCGCTATCTTCATGAATTACTATCTGTATGTTCTTCTATTGCTTTATTCCACATCAGTTTGTATTTACGACGCATAAACTCTACCTCTTCTTGAGAGAGTTTCAACTGCTCTTGCAGTGTATGGATTGTTTTTCTATCTTCATCATAAAGTTCTTGCAAAGAAGCGAGTGCCTCACGCAAGAACTCATTCTCAGTGCGCACCGCTTCAAGTGTCTCATCTTTTGCATCAAGAACTTTCTCATGAAGATTAATGATTGTTCCAATCGTCTTTTCAACAAACTCAGGTTGAACAAGCATCTCATGCTTGTTCTTCTCACTGAGCTCATTAAGTTTTGCAGGAACAACAACTTCCGTGGCACCTTTTGACGGGTCGATATAACGCACACCATCTTCAACTTTAACAGTCAACTTTCCTCGTTCTATCAAATCATCAATAGCCGATAATTCTAAACCTGTCAGCTCACTGTACTCGTCATCACGCATCCACTGCATTGTTCTCTCCTGCTCTATTTCACTATTTGATGATTGTCTCTATCTCTAAAGAGTCCATCTCAACTTTTTTCGCTTTTGCAATACGATCTTCTTTAAGCTTAATAGCTAACTCTTCATTCTCAAGTGCTAAGATCTGCATTGCCAAATATGCTGAGTTGATTGCACCCGCTTTTCCAATAGCTACAGTTGCTACCGGCATACCAGCAGGCATCTGAACTGTTGACAAAAGAGCATCAATTCCGCTGAGTGCTGAGGCTGACATAGGTACACCAATGATTGGTTTGACTGTTTTAGATGAAAGAACACCAGCTAAGTGTGCAGCCATACCAGCAGCAGCAATAAAGACCTGTGCTCCTTTTTTCTCTGCCTCTTGAATATACTCTTTTGTTCGCTCAGGTGAACGGTGAGCAGAAGAGATAATCATCTCATAATTTACACCAAAACTCTCTAATGTATCAGAACACGACTTCATTACCTCATAATCACTTTTCGAACCTATTATAATTGAAACAAATTTCATCTACTTTTTTTCCTTAACTTTTTTATTCTATAATTATATCATTTTATTTTCAAAAGCAACGCTTCCATATCTGCAGCAGAGATAGGTTTTCCATAGAGATACCCCTGTATTTTTTCACATCCATTAGAGACCAAAAACTCTTTTTGTGCATGGGTCTCTACCCCTTCGGCAATCACTTTTAGATTTAAACTTTTAGCTAATGCGATAACTGCTTTTGTAATGGCAACATCCTCTTCATCATACGGTAGATCATTTACAAAAGATTTATCTATTTTTAGTCTATTAATTGGAAGTTTTTTCAGATAAGAGAGAGAAGAGTACCCTGTTCCAAAATCATCTACGGCCAACTCTATACCTAAATTATTCAACTCTTGTAATATTTTAATGGAATCCGCAGGATTTTTCATCAAACCACTCTCTGTTACTTCAAACTCAAGCCACTCCGGTTTACAACCACTCTCACGCAACATAGATTTCACAAAAAAGACAAAATCATCTTTAATAAGTTGCTGAACAGAGATATTTAGTGCTAAGACTCCGGGATTGAGCCCCTCTTTATGCCATGCTACTATCTGCGCAATAGCTCTTTTCATAACATATCTGTCAACCTCTACAATAAGTCCAGAAGACTCCGCAACAGATAAGAATCTATCGGGTGTTAAAAATCCAACCTCTGCATGTTGCCAACGAACCAAAGCTTCCATTCCGATAATGGCATCCTCTTTTGCATTCATCTGTAATTGATAATAGACACGAAGTTCATTCTCTTGTAGAGCATTTCGCAACTCTGTCTCAATCACGACCTTTTGTAAAGCAGCGTGCGTCATCTCTTCTTGATAAAAAGCATATCCATTGCGACCATTCTCTTTTGCTTTATACATCGCTGCATCTGCATATTTTAAAAGATTTTTTGCATCGTCATCATCTTCCGGAAAGAGACTAATCCCAATACTACAAGAGAGATAAAAAGAGTAATCATCTAAAATAATTGGTACTTTAAATATATCTACAATCGTTTGAGCTAAAATTACAGCATCTTGTGAATCTTTTAACCCCTCCATAATAATTGCAAACTCATCACCACCAAGACGTGCCAATGTATCTTCTTTTCTAATCCGCTCTAAAAAACGTTTCGTTACAACTTTTAAGACCTCATCACCTGTATCATGCCCAAAAGAGTCATTGATCTCTTTAAAGTGATCAAGATCTAAGAAAAGTACTGCCAAAGTACTTTCATCTCTTTTTGCTTTTTCGATTGAGTGTTCTAATCGGTCATGAAACAAAAGACGGTTCGGCAGATCCGTTAAAACATCATGATGTGCTAAATACTCTAGTTTTTGTTTTTGTGCAGAGAGTTCATCTTCTATGTTTTTTTGATTTGTTATATCTGTATGTATACCAACTATACGTATACTACCATCAACCTCATAGATGATTGTAGCCCTACATAAAATCCAGATCCAATGCCCATCACTATGTTGTAAACGGTGAATATTTTCTATTTTCGTCTCTCTTTGATTTATTGCATTTTCAATATTTTGCATCAAAGATCCTCTATCTTCTGGATGAATTTTCTCTTTCCATAAAGAGAGATCAACAAACAAAGAATCTTCATATCCAAGCATATTTTTCCACTCTTGTGAGACATAAATAGTACCATCAGTTATATTCCACTCCCAAAGCCCTGCATTATATCCTGAGAGTGCTAACTCCATACGCTCTTTGAGTATTAAAAGTTTTCGCTCATTTTCAACGCGATCCGTAATATCTACAACGCTCCAAAGAAACTCTTTTTCATCATTTAAAAAATTTCCAGAAATTGTTACCCAACGTTTTGCACCATCTTTTCTAAGTACTTCATAATCAATACTGATAGATTTACCCTCTTTTAAATGCAATAAAACATCTGTATAAAATTTTTCATACGCATTTGCATCTACATGAAAAATCCGTGCAGGTTGACCTATAAGTTCCTCTTTTGTGTATCCTATCTTTCGACAAAAATATTCATTAACAAAAACAATATTTCTATTAATATCAGTAACTAAAATACCAATATGAGGATTAGATAACAACTGTTTTAACCAAGAGATCTCTTCTTTTACCAAATTTTCCATAATTATCAACTTTTAGGATACGTACCCATGAGAGGATGCGAAGGGATTCTAAAAAATGTAAAAGAAGGAAAGCTTGTCGGTAGAACAATAGGGTTGATATTTCCGCTATGAACTGCTTCCCAGATTTTTCCATTTTCGGCCTTAAGCTCTTTAAACTGCATATAGAGTCGTCCATCTTTCTCATAGGTTTTACCGATTTCATTATCTACAAGATCGATTTTAGCATCAAGTGGAGCGACTACTTCTAGCTCATCACCAGGACGTGTAGTAAATTTACACATATAATGCGTACCGGCTTCATTTGTTACACCAGTAACCTGATGTGTTCCAAGTTGCATAGTAAAGTCCAGACTCTGTGTATCATGCTTTTCAAATGGACGTGAAACCAGATAAGCATCGGTATAGCCACGATTTTGAAGAGACTCTAACTCATACTGATACTTTTTCGTATCAATCTGTTTCGCATAATAGTCATCAATCGCCATTCTATAGGCCTTTGCGGTTACAGCAGCATAATAAGCTGTTTTTGTACGCCCCTCGATCTTAACACTGTCAACAACACCAGAGTCTAAAATCTCCTCAATATGCGAAGCTAGGTTGAGATCTTTTGAGTTCATAATGTAGGTTCCAATTCCCTCTTCCTCTTCAAGTTTAAAGAGTGTTCCGGTTTCAGGATTGGCAGCATAGATCTCATACGGGAAACGACAATCATTGGCACAGCTTCCACGATTTGGAACACGACCACTTTGAAGCGTAGAGATAAGACAACGTCCCGAGTATGCAAAACACATACTACCATGTACAAAGACCTCAAGCTCTAAATCAGGCAACTCCTCTTTAATAGCCTGCAGATCTTTAAGACTTATCTCACGTGCAGTAATAATACGAGTAGCTCCCATATCATAGTAGACTTTTGCATCAAGTACATTCATTACATTAGCTTGCGTAGAGAGATGTAGCGGCATATCTGGAACTAACTCATGGGCGAGTTTAAGCACACCAGGCGTTGCTACAATGAAAGCATCAGGGTTTAACTCTGCCATCTTTAAAATATGTTTTTTAAGTAGATTAAGTTGAGAGTTAAAAGGAAATCCATTAATTGTCGCATAGACTTTTTTCCCTCTTGCGTGAGCATACTTGATTCCCTCTTCAAAGTCCTCAAAAGTGAACTCTTTACCACTTCTAATACGAAGAGAGAAGTGACTCACCCCACCATAAACAGCATCCGCACCATAATCAAATGCTATTTTTAATTTTTCCAGTGTTCCAGCAGGAGATAATAGTTCAACCTTTTTCATTAATTACCAAACTGCGCAAGAAGTGCTTCTATATCTTCTGTTGAAGCCACATCGTTATGGGTATCTCCAACGATATGTGTAGCAGAAGAGACACGTTTTTCATCTTCTATTTTACCTTCAAAGAGTGTATTCATATATTTTGAAAGAGCACGCATCACATTGATTACACGCTCAATCTTTTGTCTGTGAATATCTTGATACTGCATAATATCCATCACACTCATAATAGAGTCACCACTATTTTGTAAGACCTCTACTGTTTCATCAATATCTTTAAGTGCATTTTGATTCAATTCTAGTTGTGTTTTAAATGTTTCAATATCTGGAAATTTTTCTACAAGTTTTTCAAAAAGTGCTATATTTGAGTTGAGAACCTCTAAGACACTATTTAAGTTCTCCTCTTTCTCCATCAGATCATTACTGATTGTCTCAATAATATCAAAGATCTCACTTGCTTTCTCCTCTGACTCTTTTGTCACATCATCTAACTGATGGACCATCTTATTTTCATCAGTTGCAGGAAGTGGTAATTTAGAGGCTTTTATACTCTCTTCAATTACATCAGTACCATCAGAAACTGCCTCATCATCTGAAGAGATCTCTTCTTGAGAGCTCTCCTCATCTGAGGCTTCATCCATATCAATATCACCACTCATCAATGCATCTAATTCTTCTTGCGTCATAAAAGCTCTCCACTTTATTTATTAAATCGCACTATAATAACATAAATTAAATAAATTCGAGAAAAAATGATAGTAGACCTACATAACCACACACCACTTTGTAACCACGCTGAAGGAGATATAGAAGAGTATATAGAAGCAGCGATTCAAAAAGGAACAAAATTCTTTGGTTTTGCAGACCATGCACCTATGGATTTTGATCCTCAGTATCGTATGAAATTTGAAGAGATGCAAGCTTATGAAGCAGCCATACAACGAGCAAAAATCTCCTACAAAGAGAAAATAACTATTTTACTTGGCTATGAAGTTGACTATCTTCCCGGTCATATAGATAAGCGTGTTATCAATGCAGAGGTAGATTATCTCATCGGTTCTGTCCATTTTCTTGAAGGTTGGGGGTTTGACAATCCAGAGTTTATCGGTCAATGGCAAGAGCAAGATATAAATGAGGTATGGCAAAAATATTTTGACACCATAGAGGCAATGGCAAACAGTAAACTCTTTGACATTGTTGGACATCTCGACCTTATCAAAGTTTTTAAATTTATGCCTACTACAGATATAGCAAAAATGGCAAAAAAGGCACTGCTTGCCATTAAAGAGAGTGGTATGGTTTTAGAAGTAAATGTAGCAGGATTTAGAAAACCTGTGGCAGAAGCCTATCCATCGAAAGAACTTCTCACGCAAGCTTATGCACTCAACATTCCCATTACCTTCTCTTCTGATGCCCATAAACCAGAGCAAGTTGGACTCTACAATGATAAAGTCATTAAAATGGTAAAAGAGATAGGCTATAGAGAGTGTGTTTACTTTATCAAACGAGAAAAGAAGTTTCTTAGTTTTTAGAAAACAGAGTGCAGAACAGCTGACAAGTAGCTCCTAAATTAGCTGATATTTTAAAGGCTAAAAAAAAGCTAAAGTTATAATTAATAATATCACTTGTATAATACTTCAAACAATAAAGATAAAAGGAAATCCGAATGGGTAAATATATTGAATTAACGGCTGATAATTTTGAAGCAACACTTGCAGAGGGTGTAGCACTTGTAGACTTTTGGGCACCATGGTGTGGACCTTGTCGTATGATCGCTCCAGTAGTAGAAGAGTTAGCTGAAGATTATGATGGTAAAGCAAAAATCTGTAAAGTAAATACAGATGAAGAGCAAGAGATTGCTGTTAAATTTGGTATTCGTTCTATTCCAACTATTATGTTCTTCAAAGATGGTGAACTTGTTGATCAAATGGTTGGTGCAGCTTCTAAACAAGCTTTTGCTGACAAACTTGACGCTCTTTTAGCGTAATGTTAGGCTTATAAAGTTGGCTAGGAAGGGAGGCAAAAGCCTCTTCTCTCTCTCCACACTTTTAGCCTCTTTTTTTGGTGCGGTAATGATTGCCGCTGCTTTTGCATACTTCAACTACAAATTTTCCCAATACAAATTTATCAATTTCAAAGATTGGGCTTTTTATGAGAAAAGTGATATTTTTCTACCAAAAGCTGACAAATATATTGTAGTATTTTACTCCTCACGCAACAAAGGAAGTATGGAAAAACTCTCAAAACTCAATCTAAACAATCCAATAATCGCCATCGATTACTATAATCAAGTAGCGAACAACTCAAAAACAACAACCTTTCTTCGTTCAGGAACAAATACCTCTTTAAAATTTATTCAACGATTTAACATTTATGAAGTCCCATCCATTTTCTTTATAAAGAGAGTCAAAGAGTCTCTTTATAAACAAGATAGTATGATACGTAAACTTGATAATTTAGACAAATTAAGCAAAGAGGTGAAATCATTATGAGTAACAATATTTTAGATTGCGCAATTGTCGGTGGTGGACCAGCAGGTCTTACTGCTGGACTCTATACAACTCGAGGTGGTCTTGAGAGAGTCACTATGTTTGAAAAAGGTATGCCAGGCGGTCAGATCACCCAAAGTTCGGAGATAGAGAACTACCCTGGTGTAACGGGAGAGATTACGGGAATGGATCTCATGATGCCATGGCCTGCTCAGTGTCAAAAGTTTGGTCTTCAACATGATATGAGTGAAGTCAAACAGATAAGAAAAGATGGTGATATATTTTCAATTATAAAGAGTGATGAGAGCATAACACATGCACACTCTGTCATTGTCTGTACCGGTTCATCTCCTCGTCGTGCGGGTTTTAAAGGTGAAGATGAGTTCTTTGGAAAAGGGGTAAGTACCTGTGCAACTTGTGACGGTTTCTTCTATAAAGGTAAAGAGGTCGCTGTTGTCGGTGGTGGAGATACTGCGTTAGAAGAGGCTCTCTACCTTGCAAAGATCTGCACAAAAGTCTACCTGATTCATAGACGTGATACCTTTAGAGCAGCACCAAATACAGTAAAACGTGTTGAAGAGAATGAGAAGATAGAACTTATACTCAACTCTGTTCCAGATGAAGTTTATGGTGATGCTATGGGTGTTACAGGTCTGAGAGTCAAAGATAAAGAGGGTAATGTACGTGACATAGAGATTCCTGGAGTTTTTGTCTTTGTTGGTAACAATATCAACAACCAGACACTTATTCAAGAGGATGGGAGCTTTTTATGTGATGTAAACAAGCAGGGACAAGTTATTGTTGACTTAAGTATGAAAACATCCGTTCCTGGTCTTTTTGCAGCAGGTGATATGCGTATAGAAGCACCAAAACAGGTTATTAGTGCTGCTGGTGATGGCGCTGTTGCGGGTATAGCAGCAATTAGCTATGTTGATGAACTACTTCACTAATTTTTTCTTTTCCCTTCCCCCTAGTTTCCAAGCTCAAGCTTGGAAACCAATACCAATCAAATAAAAATATAATCTCAATACACTTATTTTTGCTATAATAAAGAAAAAATTATTAAGGGCACTATTATGATAAAAGTTGGCGTATTTGGAGCAAGTGGACGTGTTGGAAAATTACTCATTGAAGATTTAAAAGCTATTGAGGGAATGAGTCTTAGTGCTGTATTTGTACGTAACTCTCTTGACTTTGCAATTGATCCTTCTGTTTTAGTTACATCAGATATGCATGCATTTTTAACGGCTAGCGATATTATCATAGACTTTTCACTTCCACAAGCGTGTGAAACACTCCTAGAAGAAGCTATTAAGACTCCAAAACCATTGGTTATTGGGACAACAGGGCTCAACACACACCAACTCAATCTTTTAAAACAGGCAAGTGAGATAATGCCAGTTCTTTATGCTACCAATATGTCTTTGGGAGTAGCACTACTCAATAAACTCGTCTATCAGGCATCAGCAGCATTAGAGGGCTTTGATATAGAGATAGTTGAGATGCACCACAGACATAAAAAAGATGCACCAAGTGGTACGGCACTCACACTCAGTGAGTCTGCTGCACGCGGTCGTGGACTTGATATTGACAAAGTACGTGTAAGTGGACGTGATGGCAACATTGGTGAACGCACAAAAGATGAGATAGCAGTTATGGCACTTCGCGGTGGCGATATTGTCGGTCGCCATACTGTTGGTTTTTACAATGATGGAGAGTTCATTGAACTCAACCATACAGCAACCTCACGCAACACCTTCTCAAAAGGTGCACTTCGTGCTGGAAAATGGCTTGCAGATAAAGAGGCTGGTCTTTATAGCATTAGTGACTGTTTAGAAGTTTAAATCTCCAAAGCAGATTTTGCTAACTTTGCCCACGCAGAGTTAGGATCTGCATCTATTGCCTCTCTATATGCCTCTTTCGCCTCATCATCTCTCCAGAGCTTATTTAAAACTCTTCCAAGTAGATACTTTTGACGTGATCTCTCTGTAGCTTTAAGAGGAAGCTTATTTAGTGATTTAATCACCTCTAAAGCAGCATTGTAATCCCCTTTATCCATATATGCACCATAGAGTGTAAACTCAATATATGGACTCTGAGCATAAGAGTTTGAACGTTTTTGAATTTGCATCACTTTAGAAGCATACTTAATGATCATATTATCATCTTTGAGTTCACTTCCAAGTGTCACCATAGCAACATATCTGTCAATATCTTTATAATTGAGTCCAAAGAGCTCATCAACTTTTGCCATAGTAGTTATCATATTCTCTTTTTCTCCTAAACGCTCATAAGCATCAAAAAGATATCTGTAAACATCTTTATATGGTGAATTTTCAAGATCATCAATCAGAGCAATAAGATCTTTTGCAACATCTACAACTTCACTATAGTTTCCTGTTGCAAAATCTATTTTAATATATCTATAGAGCCATTTTTTTCGCTCTTTTATATCTTTTGACTTTAAGTTCTTAGAAGCTATTGATTTAGAGAGTTGAAAGTCTCCTCCCTTCATAGCACAACTGTAAATACCATCATCCCAACTGTTTGAGAGTGTAATGTTGTAATCATTGGCAATCACAAGTACATTTTTACAGTTCTTCTTATCAAGAGATTGTTCCATTAAACTTATAGCAGCTTCTTTAATCAAACTACCTACATCTTCAAACTTATCATTAATTTCTAAAAGTTTATCTTTAAGATCTAAAACTGCTTCATACTTTTTCTCTTTAAGAAGTAGTTTTGCTTTTTCATAAAGAGCTCTTTGTGCAATCTCATCACCCGCATACTCTTGTATCAGTTTATCATACTCAGCCAGTTTTTGAGTTGCATTTGCATCACTATTTTCAAAGAAAAGAGCATCTTTGGCTGTTTGGACCATATCAAGGTAATCTCCATCAGGAAATTTTTTCGCATAATCATTTAAAGCATCTAAAGCTTTTTCTTTCTCATCAGTTTTTGCCAACCAGAGAGCTTTATCTTTTAAGAGCTCTTCATACTCATCGTATGTCGGTCCCATCTCTTTTAACATTGCATCGGCGATACTCGCAGCTGTTTTATATTTTCCTGCACTTGCCAATGCATTCATCATATCTATCGATTTTTGCATATTTTGCATAAAATAATCTGGCTTTGCGTGAATAATTTTCATAGCATATTTTGCTGCTTGCGCTGGAGATGTAGCTAAGAGTGTCTCAGCTAGATGATACGCTGCTGCTGCTGCAACCTCTAGGTTCTTTGTCTCGTAAAGTGCTTTTTGATAATATTTTATAGCCTCACGATTTGCACCTGATGCTTCTAGCATCGCGCCTTTATAGATATATCCCCATTGTGCATAAACATTCCCTTTATGCTCACTAAAGAGTCTATCAAAGAAATAATCGGCATCTGTATTTTGACCTATCTGTGCATAAGCTTTTGCCATAAGGGAGAGGACTTCTGGTATATTTTCATCTGATGAATACTCATGTAAAAAGAGTTTTGCATTTTGAATAACATTATCATAATCTTTTAACTTGTCATATATTTTTATTTTATAATATAAAAGTTCTGATTTAAAAAGAGTATTTGGATAGGATTGTAAAATATCATCTATTGTATCAAGAGCAGTATCGTAGTTTTTTTGATTAAAATATCTTTTTACTTTTAAGTACTCTTTGACATCTGCAACTTTTTTAATATGAACCGGATTTCCTTTAAGATCAAGACTTCCTACATACGGCAGTTTATCTTTGTCAAGATAGAAAGGAAAATCGATGGCCAAAGAAGAGTGCTCCTCACTCTTTATAAGAGGTAGATGCTCTTTATAACCTATGACACTCCATCTTTTTGCCATCTTTACATCAGCACTAAAAACGCTATCGTCTTGAGTTAAATCAAAAATATCTGCTATAAGTCTCATTTTATAGTATGGTTTTATAGAGATGAAAAAAGTATCTTTCTTCTGAAAGAAATTTATCTTGAAAAAGTCATTTTGCAACTCTTTCATATGCTCTCGTGGTTTTTTAGAAAAAGCACAGATAATCTCTTTTGTAGTATCAAAATCATCTTGAAATCGTTGACAAATAAAGCTATCTTTATCTGATATTTGGAGAGTTGCGTATTTTTGAAAGTTGTCTTTTGCACTATCAATAGATATTTCTAGTGCAAAAGCATTAAGAGTTACAAAGGCTAAGAGTATGTATTTGTACAAATGCTCTTCTCCTTTATAAGTAGAGTAGTTCTATTTAGTATCCACTGTTATAAACAAAAGCGGTAATGAACTCTAAAAGTGGGTTTATTGCTACAAAAGCAAATATAGTTCCTACTGCTGCAATACCAATAATAGTTTTTAAAGCAAGTGTTGCATTTGTTACATAAACTTCAGCACCACCCTCAATTACCGGCTCTTTCATAAACATATATACGATCAGTTTTAGGTAATAGTATCCAGCAATTGCTGAGTTGAGCGCCATAATAAGTGCTAAGATTGTATAGCCACTTGTTACAGCTGAACTAATGATATAGAGTTTACCCCAAAAGAGTGCAAATGGAGGCACACCTGCAAGACTTAACATAAATAGACCCATAATCAGTGCAGCAACCGGTGCAGTCTTAATCATACCTGCAAACTTGTCATAAGAGTGATCTGAACTCTGGTGATCTGGAAGATGTTTTTGTCTTGACATCCAAAGCATAGAGAATGATCCAAGATTAGTAAAACTAAATAAAATCCAGTACAAAAAGAGTGCTGAGTTTGCCTGTGTCGTTCCTATTAAAATTGCAGCCATAACAAGACCTGCGTGAGATATTGATGAGTATGCAAGCATACGCTTCACATCTGTTTGCACGAGTGCCCACATATTTGAAGCCGTCATTGTAATGATTACAACTGCATAAAGTATTATCTGTAGCCATACAATTCCACTATGTACCAAGAACTCAAAAAATCTCATAGCAACAACAAATGCTGCAATTTTTGGAACAATTGACATATATCCAGCCATTGCTGCTGATGCACCTTCATAAACATCTGGTGCCCATGTATGGAATGGAATCAATGAAAGTTTGAAACCAAATGCAGCTAAGAAAAATGCAATACCGATTAAAACAAAACCGATATCAGCATAGCCATTTGCCGCAAGAACAAGCGCAATTTTGTTAATCTCAACAGAACCAGTAAGTGCATAAAATATCATTGCACCAAAACTAAAGAAACCTGCTGCTAATGCACCCATTGTAAAGTATTTTACAGCTGCTTCAAAAGATTTATCACGGTTATGCATAGCAATTAAAGTATAAAGAGCTAAAGATGAAGTCTCTAAACCAACAAATACTAAGATAAGATTGTCTGTTGCTACCATAAACTGGAAACCTGCAATCATAAACAAAAAGAGTGCAAAGAACTCAGGATATGAAAACTCATGGAAACGTTTATGTGTCATAGCCAATGGAATAAAGAGCATTGATGCACCAACAATAATAAACTGTGCAAGAATAGCAAGACCATCAATTAGCATCACATTAAAGACACCAAGTGTTGTTCCATTTGTCATGAAAACTCCACTTGAATTTAAGATCGCTGCAAAATCCATTACTAAAAACAGAAGACTTAGTGCTACATAAAGCGATTTATGAAGACCACCTTTTACGATATCTATCACTAGAATTAACAGTGCTCCAACTACTGGTATAAGCATTGGTGCAAGAGTCATTAAATTCAGTGACTCCATTGAAATATTGATTGGCGACAACATTAGTGCACCTCCTCTTCAATAACAGTTTTTTTAATCACTACAACTTTCGCTTTAGCCAAGTCTGGAATTCTCTCTTTTGCTAGTTCAGTTTGAGATTTATTGTGCATTAACTGTACAATAGACTCTACTGATTTATTAATTGGACCAAGAACTGGTTTTGGATATACACCTAACCAGATAGCAACTATTACCAATGGAATAAGACCAAAAAGCTCTTTTTTATTAATATCTGGCAAGTTTTTGTTTTTCTCATTTGTCACATCGCCAAAGAATGCTTTTTTATACGCTGCGAGCATATAGATAGCACCAACGATAATACCTACACCTGCAAGAAGTGTTAAGATATGTGATTGTTGATAGAAACCAAGAAGTGAAAGGAACTCACCAACAAAGTTAATTGTTAAAGGTAAACCAACAGAAGCCATCATCATAATACCGAAGATAGTAGCATATCTAGGCATAACGTGTGCCAATCCACCAAACTCACTCATCAGTTTCGTATGACGTCTGTCATAGATCACACCTACAAGTAAGAAGAGTGCACCTGCTACAACACCGTGACCTAACATTAAAAAGATAGATCCAGAGATACCCTCTACATTAAGAGCAAATGTTCCTAAAATAATAATACCCATATGCGAGATCGAAGAGTAAGCAACAACCTGTTTAATATCTTTTTGTGCATAAGCCACCATTGCCGTGTAGATAACCATAATAATTGCAAGAATTGCAATTGGTATCATAAAGTATGCTGAAGCATCTGGAAAAAGTGGTAATGAGAATCTTACAAAAGCGTATGTTCCCATTTTTAAGAGAATTGCTGCAAGAATCACAGAACCAATGGTCGGTGCTTGACCGTGCGCGTATGGTAACCATGTATGAAATGGAAACATTGGAACTTTAATGGCAAAACCAAGAAAGAATGCAGCAAATAACCAGAGTTGAAATGTCTCAGGTAAAATAAGTCTATACCAATCAAGAATTGCAAAACTCCAGTGCCCTGTCGCTTGATAATAAAAATATGCCATAAAAAGCATACCAACAAGCATCACTAGTGAACCTGCAAATGTATAGAGGAAGAACTTAATAGATGCATAGATACGTAAAGGACCACCCCATGCCCCAATGATATAAAGCATTGGTACAAGTGAAAGTTCCCAGAAAACATAAAATACAATTGCATCAAGCGCTGCAAATACACCAGCCATTGTCATTTGCAAGAAGAGAAGTGTAATAATCATATATTTTACATTTGGAGTATCTGTTAATGAACCGATACCAAGCAGTGTAAAAAATGCTGACAATATAATAATAAATAGAGAAATTCCATCTACGCCTAACGTATAGTTAATACCAAAAGATGGAACTAATGGTAGATTCTCCATAAACTGCATTCCAGAGACACTATTGTCAAATGCATACCATAACCATAAAGCGAGTGCAAATTCAATAACTGAAACAGCAACTCCATAAGCACGCATACTATCCTTATGAATCGCAAAACCAAATACAGCTGCAACTGCTGGAAAGAAAATTAAAATCGATAAAATATGATCTAACATTTACATTACTCCTAAACCTGACAAGATTGGTCCAATCTCATCAGAATATCTCGCTGATAGTCCAAAAACTACAGCTAATGATAGTAATACGACTAAACCTACTACCATCCATTTTAACATCGTAGAGAGATTACCACTCTGCATTGCTCTCGTTTTCTCACCAGTACTATAAATAATACCTGCAATTCCATCAACTGTTGCATCAACAATCTTAACATCAATTTTTTGCCAGAAGATAGCAGAAAGTTCTCTATATGGTCTAACTACATACTCTTCATAGATATATGGAATATAGTATTGATTAATTAAGAGTTTATACATAAATGAGTTTTCAACTGCACTTGTTCCATCTGGTACTTCAATTCCTGGACGAGCATATTTTTTATATGCATAAAGAATTGCAAGACCAACAAAGATCTGTGTACCAAGTAACATAATCCAAACTGTTACATGAGAGTGAATATGATACTCATGTGCACGTAACAACTCTTCAACCATATTGAAGAATGGTTGTTGGAAAGCTCCAGCAATAATTGCGAACAGAAGTAATGGGCTCATACCAACTAGCATAAATTTATATGCTTCATGTGGATGAATACCAAAGATTTTGTAACGCTCTTCACCATGGAAGATAAGTGCAACAAGTCTAAATGAATAGAATGCTGTTAAACCTGCAGTGAAAAGAAGTACACCATAGATAATAAAATGATGATCTGCAAATGCTGCTTCTAAGATCGTATCTTTTGAGAAGAAACCTGCAAATGGGAAGATTCCCGCTAGTGCTAAAGATGCAATAGTCATCATAATCCATGTCCACTTCATAACTTTCTTGAGTCCACCCATTTTAAATGGATCAAGTTCATCATGCATAGCATGCATAACATTACCAGCACCTAAGAATAGAAGTGCTTTAAAGAATGCGTGAGCCATAAGGTGAAAAAGTGCAACCCAGTAAGCCCCAAGACCAGCAGCTGCGAACATATATCCTAACTGTGAAAGTGTAGAGTATGCAATGATACGTTTCATATCGCGATTTACTAAAGCCATTGAAGCAGCAAATAGTGCAACAAATGTACCAAGTGAAGCGATAAAGAGACCAACATCTGGAATAAGGCTATAGAGTTCATTTGAACGAATAACAAGATAAACCCCCGCTGTTACCATTGTCGCTGCGTGAATAAGCGCTGAAACCGGTGTAGGACCTTCCATCGCATCGGCAAGCCACGTATGAAGTGGGAACTGAGCTGATTTACCCATAGCACCGATAAATAAGAAGATACCTATCCAAGTAAGTGTTGTAGGATCTAATGTAGCAAACGCTGCAAATGCTTCATGATATTGTAGAGTTCCTGTATTCCAATATACTAAGAAAATACCGATTAACATTCCAAGGTCAGCAATACGGTTCATGATAAATGCTTCATTAGCTGCCCAAGATGCACTCTCTTTATGGAACCAGAATCCAATAAGACCCCAAGAACAAAGACCAACACCTTCCCAACCAATGAAAAGACCAGCATAGTTATCACTCATAACAAGAATCATCATAGAGAAAACGAATGCTGAAAGCCATGCAAAAAATCTATTGAAACCCTTATCGTGATCCATATAACCAATTGAGTAGATATGAACAACCGTTGAAACCAGTGTAACAACCATCATCATAGTAACAGATACTTGATCAACAAGGAAACCAAAAGGGATATAAAGATTTCCAGTAGCCATCCAAGTCATCATTTCAACATGAATAGGTTCTCCACCTTTTAAGATATATGCTAAAAGGATTGTACTTGACGCTAATGATGTAAAAATCAATAACGAAGCGACAATCCCTGTAAACAATTTCTTTGGCGTAGCCGTAAAAAGTGCTGAAAAAAGAGAACTAACAAGTGGTGCAAACAGTGCAATATATAGATATTTTTCCATTCTTCTATCCTCTCATACTTGTCATTGTCTCTAAGTCAATATTGCCAGTACGTTTATACCATACAATTAAAAGACCAAGTCCTACTGCAACTTCAGAAGCAGCAATTGCAATTACAAAAAATGCAAACATCTGTCCTGTTAAGTCACCATAGTAGTGTGAAATCGCAGCAAAAGCTATATTTACTGAATTGAGTAAAATCTCAGTTGCGAAAAACAATAAAAGCAAGTTCTTTCTCTTCATTACACCTACAAGACCTATAGCAAATAGAATAGTAGATAGAACAAGATAATGATTTAAACCTATTTCCATCATGAGAGCACCTTCTTATTTTTTTCTTCATTAGCTTTAATCTCAGCAGCATCCATAAGTGTAAGTGAGAGATCCATCTTTTTACCAGCTAAAACAATACCTGCGATCATGGCTACTAGTAACATTACTGCAGCAACCTCAAATGGAATCAGATATTTTGTAAAAAGAACTAAACCTACTGATTGAACATTTCCAGCACCTTCAACTACAGGATAGAGTGCAACAATGTTATTACTCATCATTGGAGCTGAAACAATTACAACTATTAAAACAGCTGCTAAAGTAGAAAGACCAACAATAATAAACTTGTTTCCTTTCTTCTCTTTGACATCACGTGTTGTATCAAAAAACATCATTCCAAAAGCATAAAGAGCCATTACAGCACCTGTGTAAACAATAATTTGTATTGCACCTAAAAAATCAGCACCAAGGATAAAGAAAAATGCTGATATAAAAATCATTCCTGCTGCTAATGCAGTTAATGCATATAACGCCTGCTTTGTTGTTACAACAATGTAAAACATCGCAATAGTTAAGAATGCAAACAAGTAAAACGCTACGGCTTCAAACATAATCCAAACTCCTTAATATGCTAGAGGTGTTTTTTTAACACGCTCGTCTTCATGTGGTGTAATAGAACCAAAACCTTCAAACTCTAACTGTTTTCCGGCTTTCATAGTATCTATAGGTGTTAACATATCTTCATATAGTAAGAAATGTTCTCTTTGATCACTTGCATTTTCATATTCGCCACCATGCGTAATTGCAAGTTCAGGACAAACCTCTGCACAATATCCACAAAAAATACAACGACCAAGATTAATAGTATATTCACTAACCTCTTTACGAGAATTCTCATCAATATGTGTATCAATTCTAATACAATTAGAGATACAGATTTTTTCACAAAGACCACATCCAATACATCTCTCAGTATCAGATTCCCAAAGACGCTTCATTTGGTGTACCGCGCGATAACGTGGACCAATTGGCATCTTCTCTTCTGGGTATGAGATAGTATGAATATCAAAACGAATCATCTCACGCATAACTACCCAAAGACCTACAAAAAGTTCACCTCTAAATGTTCTTTTTACTACACGCTTGAACTTACCCCAACCATCAGTAGGATAATCTTCAATATCACAAAGGAAGTAATCTCCCTCTGTTACATTTCTATTATTAAATGCTTCTAAACTCATTCATATCCCCTTAAAACATCATCACAAAACCAGTGATTACTACATTAATCACTGCTATTGGCATAAGTATTTTCCAACATAACCACATCAATTGATCTGGTCTTACATCTGGCCATGCTGCTCTTGTCCATAAAAAGAAAAAGAAAAAGAATGACATTTTACCTAACAGTGCTAAAGCTCCTAAAACAGAACCATCACCAAAACCACCTAAGAAAAGAAGAGGTATAACAAATGAAATAAAGAACATATTTGCATACTCACCGATAAAGAAAAGACCCCATCTCATACCAGAATACTCAGTACCAAAACCATCAATGATCTCGTGATCATTTGCGATCAGGTGAAATGGTGTACGACCAGTCTCAGCAAATGCAGCTATCCAAAAAAGAATAAATGCAACAGGTTGTGACCATACCATCCAATTTGAAATGCCACCTGCTTGATAGTTGTTAAAATCAATAAGAGATAATGATCCAACCATCATAATAGGAGCTAAAATTGCAAGACCACTTACAACTTCATAAGAGATAAATACTGCTGCTGCACGTGCTGCAGAGATTAAAGAGTATTTATTTGCTGAAGCCATACCACCAAGAAGTGGACCATAAAGACCAACTGCCATTACACCAAGAATATAGATAATACCTACATTAATATCAGAAACAATTGGATGAACTTCGTATCCAAAAATTGTAAATGATGGTAAAAATGGAATTGCTGCTGCTGCCATAAATGCAGTCGCTGCAGTAATTACAGGTGCAATTTTAAAGATAGGTGCAACTACACCTGTAGGAATAATATCCTCTTTTGTAAACAATTTAATTGCATCTGCACCAAACTGTAATACACCATAGGGACCTACATTCATAGGTCCTAAACGACGTTGCATAAATGCAAGTACCTTACGCTCAAAATATGTACCGATACCAGCTAACGCTGAAAATACAAGTAGAATTACAACGACTTTGATTATCGTTTCAATTAAATATGCATTGTCCATATATTACACCTTTTCTATCGAAGCTACACTAAAGCGATAATCGCTAAAAAGAGCCTCTGAATTTAGATTTTTATCAAAAGTAGGAAGTACTACTATTGAACCTTTAATTTTATTATCACTGACAACTTTTGCAACAAGCTCGCCCTTATCAGTTTTAACTTTCACGTTATCACCTTCATTAAAATCAGATGATGATAAGTACTCTTCACTCATATAGACACCACTTACCTCATTCAATTCAGTCGCTTTATTTGTAAAAGGAGTAAATTGTCTTACAGGATTTGCTAAGTAGATTATACAACCTTCAAGCTTGTCATCGCTGAATTTTTCAACACTTTCATCATCAGAAGCTGCAACTGCTACATTTTCTAACACATAGCCGCGCATCTCTGTGCCATCATTTTCATAATGATTTGGAAGATTGTCAAACTCCTCAGCTTTAAAACCTACTGCTGTTGGAAGTTCAACTGTATAATCAATTACATTCTCAGCATTAAATCCTAAAGCATTTGCAATATCATTTAACTCGTAACCATTGTAACCAATAGCTGCATTTGTAGGATTCACACGCTTGTTAACACTTGTTAATGTTCCCTCTTGCTGATTGATAGCAGGCATATCTAAATCACCATCACCAAGTGCTGAGAGAGTAAAGTCACCATCAGTGTTATATCCAATAGTAAAATCACCTTTTGTATCATCAAGTTCACAAATCAAACTTACACCGAGTGTATTTGTAAGAGATGGAATCATCACTGTATCAAATTTTGTATATTTTTCAACAAGTGCTACTAAACGAGCAAGATTTCTAGATTTTGGATGTGTATAGAGATCTGGTCCTACCATAAGAGCAAATGTCTCTTTTTTCTTAAGATTTTTCTCTAATGTCTCCATAAACTTATCATCAGCACCAAGAAGTTCTAAGAGTTTGTTATCATCAACAACTACCTCTTTTTCAACTTTTTTAGGAACCATTTTCGTTTTTTCAACTTCAACTTCTTCCTCTTCACCTGTCTCTTCATTGACTTTTTTCTCAATAACTTTCTCAACTACTTTTTCTTTAATAGTCTCCGTTACTGTGATAGTCTTCTCAGAGTGGAATGATGCAAGATAATCAACTATCTCTTTTGGTAAGTTCTCTTTATCTCCAAAAAGATCAAGGAGAAGATAGAGTACTATCTCTTCTTGAAGCGGAGCATGCGTCACTGTCATAATAGACTTCGCAAGACCTTCAATAATTGGATCTTGTACAGGGTGAAAATAGATTCCAGCACCTTTACTTACTGTAAGAGAGTTATTAAGAGCATAACGAGCATTTGGATTGTCTGTTTTTAAAGCCGAACCAATCGATACAATAAAATTAGTTGTATGAACTTTCTCTAAGTCTGAGTTATAGAGTTTTTTACCACTTACTTCAGAGTAATCATTTAAGAATGTCTGGAATGCTTTTGCTTCAGGGTTAACAAGTTTATAACCAAACTTCTCTTTCATTTTTTGTAAAAGAAGTGCCTCTTCATTTGTGATAGTAGAAGTAAAGGCGATGGTATCAGCTTTCTTGAATGCTTCAACTGCTGCATTAAATGCTGATTCATCTTTAGTAGCATCTGCATTTTGATAATCAAATCCATAACGTCCAGCACCACAAAGTGAAACATAGTTCCATTCGTTCATAACACGATAGATCTTATCTTCAGGATTTTCAATGCTTGTATGTTTGACATCATAGCTAATCTGACATCCAGCAGAACAGTGACCACATGTTGCTGGTATCTGCTTAAGCTCCCACGCATTTGATTTGTACATAAAGTGTGTATCAACAAGTGCACCAACTGGACATACTGCAGCACATTCACCACAACTTGTACAATCAAGAACATCTGTTCCATTTGTAAGACCAATAACAGATTTACTTAGCTTATTCCACATAGCATAGGCATCTTTAGGCATTTCAGCTTTAAACTCATCTGCGACTTTATCACCACCACGAGGAATCGTCTTGAGTGAATTATCCCCAATCATATCTTTACAAGCAGTAACACAACGCTCACATACAATACAAAGACCCGGATCATAATGAATATGTCCCCAGTCATGACTGCTTCTATCGACATCTTTAATCGCATAGTTTTGTGAATCTACACCCATTTCAAGTGTGTAGTTCTGAAGTTCACACTCTCCTGATTGATCACATACGCCACACTGTAATGGATGGTTTACATCATAAACCTCCATAATTGCACGACGCTCTTTTTCAATATTTTCCGTTGTTGTAGTAATGTTCATACCATCTTTTGCTTTGGCATTACAAGCATACACCTGTTTACCATCCGCTTCAACGAGACATATACGACAAGCCAGTGTTGGACTACAACGTGTTAAATAACAAATTGCCGGAATAAAAATATCATTTGCACGAGCGGCATTGAGTAGGTACTCACCCTCTTGTGTTTCAATCTCTTTTCCATCAATGTTTATGACTATCTTACTCATTACATTACTCTCACTATTTTGGATTTAAGAAATCTATAACTACTATAATCATACCCACTATCAAAGGTAGGATTTAAAGCAATTGTTCCTTTTAACTCATCATCTAATTTAAAGACTCTTGTTTGTGTAGTATCACCGAAATGAATCTCTACACTATCTCCATCACTCAGTTTTGCAGCTGCTGCAAATTGAGCAGAACCCCTTAAAGCGTTGTCACGCTCTAACTGTTTTGTACGACTTGTAAAAGTGTTAAACTGTAACACTGGGTTTGCTTGATAGATAACTGTTCCGTTATACTCCGGAAGTTCATCTATCTCTTCAAGGCTACCATCTATTTCACACGCAACTACGTCAAGTAGATAGCCTCTTTCATCCTCTCCAAACTCCCCTAAGAAGTTTTTCAAAGAATCGAACTCTACTGCTTTAAAACCAACTTTTGTTGGTAATTGCATTGTGTAATCAATTGTATTTTCTGCTTCGATACCTAAGGCTTTAGTAAGGTCATTTAACTCATACCCATCAAATCCAAGAGCCGCATTAAGTGGTAGAACTCTGTTGTCAAGATTAACAACGGTACCCTCTTGTTGATTTAGTGCAGGAACTTTTAATGCTGCACTCTCTTGTGCTGCAATTATATAGTCGCCTTCTGCGTTATAGCCAACTACATTGCTTAACTTTTCATCATTATCTAAGTCACAAATAAGCGATACACCTATACTATTAACCTCATTTGGAACAACTAAAAGTGAAAAATCTGTATACTTTTCAATTAAAGCTGCAAGTTTTGCAATATTTGCAGCACGTTTATGTGCGAACATATCAGCACCAACAACAAGCACTCGCTTCGTTGCTCGCATAAATGATTTACTCATAAATGAGAGTTCATCATCACCAACATTGCTCTCAGCTTCCAAATAACCCAAATCAAGATCATTTAAGAATGCTTTTGTTGCATCATCTACATCACTGTTTTTAAGTAATTCGTTTGCAAGAAGAGCCATAACACCCTCTTCACTTCCCGCTTCATACTTCATAAACTGTGTTGCTGTATTTTTCATCAGACTATCTTCCATAGGGTGTGCATAGACAATACGAGCACCATTATGACGTGCTGCAGTTGTTAAAGCATAACGAACACCCGGATTATCTGTTGCAATACGAGTTCCAATAACAATCACAGCATCAGCCTCTTTGATAGCTTCTAAAGAAGCACTTGCGTGAAGCTTACCGCTTACAGTAGAATAAGCCTTCATAAAGTCACCATATAGACGTGCATCTTCATTAAAGAGTTTCAGACCAAGATTTTCTTTCATTTTTTGTAAAATCAGAGCCTCTTCATTGGTAATTATGGATGAAAAACGAATCGCTTTTGCATTTTGCAGTGCGGCTACGGCACTCTGAAACTCTTGCTCATCTTTTGATGCTTTTACATCAAAGTCAAATCCAAAACGACCAGCACCACAAAGTGATGCAAATTCAAAGTTATTTTTCACTCTATAGATAGAGTCATCACCATTAATGCCACTGTGACGTGTCTCATACTCTAGCGGACATCCTGCAGAACAGTGTGCACACGTTGATGGAACACGTGAGAGCTCCCAAGCATTTGCAGAGTATTTAAAATCACTGCTAACAAGTGCACCAACAGGACAAACTGCAATACACTCACCACAAAATGTACAATCAAGTGTTTCTGCATTTTTAGGAATGATTGTTGAACTGTAACCACCAAATTTTACTTCAATAGCATCATCACCAATCACCTCATTACAGACATGGACACACTTCTCACACATAATACATAGAGATGGATCATAATTGATCAATCCCCAATCCTGAACATCTCTACGTTGATCTTTTGCGGAAAAATCTTGTTGTGCTACACCAAATTCCAAAGTCATATTTTGAAGATCACACTCTCCTGACTTATCACACACACCACACTCTAAAGGATGGTTTACATCATAGAGTTTCATAATGTTTGTGCGTTCAACTTCAAGCTCTTTAGAGTTTGTTGTTACATTGATACCCTCAGTCGGAGGGGTGTTACAACTTAAAATATATCCATCAACACCTTCAACTTCTACAGAGCAGATACGACATGATGCACAAGGCGAAGTTTTTGAAATATAACACATAGTAGGAATATAGATACCATGTTTACGAGCTGCTTGAAGGATAGTTTCACCCTTCTTTGCAGTTACATTTTGGCCATCTATTGTAAAGTTAACTATTTTACTCATCATCAACTCCTATGCCTGAACCATGGCGATATAATAACAACGCATACATCGTTCTGCTTCGCTCAAGGCCTCTTCTTGTGTAAATCCAAGATTGACCTCTTTGTTGTTATCTTTACGCTCATCTACAGCTAAAACTGAAGAGTGTTCACGTGGTAAACCTGGTAACCAACCGCTTACTTTCTCTTTTTTGTCATAAACTTTGAGTTTTGACAAGTGATCTTCCATAATCTCATCATCAGTAAGTGTGATTTCACCAGTTTGAACATAACGACTCATCACAGATGCTGCACGTTTCGCCTGACCTACTGCATTAACAATAGTCATCGGACCATATTCACAATCTCCTGATGCAAAGATCCCCTTGCGTGAGGTCATATAATCTTTACCATTGGTCTTGATCGTTGCCCAAGAGGTCATCTCGATATCCCACTCTTCTGGTAATAAATCCAAATCAGCAGACTGAGAAACTGCAGGAACAAGATAATCTGCTTCAATGGTATATGAAGCACCCTCGATCTTAACAAGTTGTGCACGTCCACCATCTGGATCAGGTACAAGCTCAAATTTATCAATCAAAAGTTCACGTAAAACATCATCTTCATCAGTTGTAATTTTATTTACTGCTGAGTGAAAAAGAAACTCTACACCCTCTTCAACAGCTTCGTGATACTCTTCATAGGTCGTATTACGGATGATAGTTTTTTCATCACGACGATAAATCATATAGACTTTTTTAGCATTGGCACGAATGGCACAACGAACAACGTCCATTGAAGTAAATCCACCACCAACACAGACAACTGTTTTACCAGTTAAATCTACATAGTCAGTAGTCAGAAGATTCTTCTCTTGTTCCTCTTTTGATATTGTATAACCATACTTTTCATAGAGATTTACTTTATCAAGAAAATCAATTGCTCCCCAATACCCTTTAATCTCTTCACGCTCATTTTCACAACGAACTTTCTTAGAAATACGAGTACCGACAGCAACCATAGTCGCATCATACTCTTTTTCAAATTTACGCATATCATCAGCAGACACTCTACGGTTTGTAATAAAATTGACACCCATATCACGTACACACTCTATATCTTGATTGTATTTATCAATAGGCATACGATATTCTGGAACACCAACCGCTACTTCACCACCAAGAACAGGAAGATCTTCATAGACATCTACCTCTATACCTTCTGCTGCTAAGTAATAAGCAGTAGTTAAACCTGCAGGACCTGCACCAATAACAGCTACTTTTTTATCAATAGGTGCTTTTTTCTCCATTGGATGGAAAAAATCATACTCATGATCAGTCTCCCAATCTGCACCGAGACGTTTAAGTGACATAATTGAGATAGGTTCATCAAGATTTGTTCTACGACAAGCATCTTCACATGGATGCGGACAAACACGACCACAAACATGAGCTAAAGGCATAGTTTGACGTGTAGCTATTAAAGAGTCATCAAAACGTAAATCTCTTACACCTTCAATATACGCTGGTATGTCAACATGACTTGGACAAGCATCAGAACATGGCGCAGTAATCTTTGCAATATATCCAATACTATCTTTATAATGTTTTGACTCTTTTTTTTCATTAATACACTCTAAGAATGTATCTTCAAAGTGATGCATCAGATCTAAAATAGGGTTTGGTACAGTTTTACCAATCTCACATTTTGAAGTGACTTGCATACTTTTTCCAATCTCTTTCAAGTGATCCAAATCAGAAATTTCACCTTCACCACGAGCTATTTTGTCAAGTACGTCATATAAGATACGACCGCCCCAACGCCCAGGTGCACACCGACCACACGCTTCGCTATACTCTTGATACTGTGCTGCATATTCCATAGCAAGACGAATCACATCTACATCTTCATGAAAGAGCGCAACACCATCCCAGCCAATGAAGGCTTTGGAGTCACGATGATCGTCATATTGTGCCGGTAGGTTATAAGCTGATTCTTCCCACTCTTCTTCAGGTTTACCTATATTGTTTATAGCTTCACCCTTCCAAGTAGAAAAATAGACTTTACTCACATTCAATCCCTATTTTTTAACTACGATAGTCCAGTCGACTTCGTTAAATTTTAATGAGTTATATAATTCATACCCACACTCTTTTACCAGATCAGCAGAACGCTGAATCGGCGTAAAATCACCTATTTCAAAAAGAAAAATCAAAGTCTCATTTGGCTTATGATTCTCTCCTAAAATCTCTTTCATACGAGGCTCGAAATCGTTTCCAAGTTTTCTTAAATCATATCTTTTCATTATCTATCAACCTCTCCAAATACGATGTTTGTAGTACCAATAATAGATACAACATCCGGAATATAGTGACCAGGTAAAAGGTCAGTTAAAATCCCTGTATGCCAGAATGATGGCGCACGAAGTTTCAATCTGTATGGATATGGTCCACCTTGAGAGTTGATGTAGAAACCAAGCTCACCTTTTGGTGATTCAGTAGCAACATAAACTTCCCCAACTGGTGGTCTCATACCTTGTGTAACGAGAACAAAGTGCTGCATCAATGAGTAGTTTTGTGTCATAATATCTAGCTTTGGAGCTGAGACATATTTTGGAGCATGTGCCATAAGTTCAGTCTGACCATCTTTTTCACACTTCTCATACATCTCTATACATTGATAAAGAATCTTCGCAGACTCTCTCATCTCTTCCATATAGATACGATAACGTGCAAAGTTATCACCCTTGTCAGAGTAAGGAACATTGAACTCTACTTCATCATACAGCTCATACGGCTCCTCTTTACGAATATCCCACGCAACACCACTAGCTCTTAGCATTGGACCTGTACAACCCCAAGAGAGTGCCATCTCAGTAGAGATCGTACCAACTTCTTCCATTCTCATAAGCCAGATACGGTTGCTATCTAGTAGATCTTCATAATCTTTAATGTTTTGAGGAAGTTTGTTTAAGAAAACTCTTAATTGATGTAAAAAAGAGTCTTGAATATCTAAAGGAACACCACCAATACGAATCGCAGCATGCGTAAGACGTGCACCACAATAACCTTCAATAATATCCATCAAATACTCTCTCTCACGGAAAGCATAAAGGAAAACTGTCATCGCACCAATATCAAGCGCAGTAGTTGCAAGCCAGAAAAGGTGACTCATAAGACGGTTAATCTCTAAAAGCATCATACGAATAACTTTCGCACGACGAGGAACCTCTAAACCAATAAGCTTTTCAACTGCAAGAGCAAAACCATAGTTGTTTGAAGATGAAGCAATATAATCCATACGGTCAGTAGTAGGCATAAACTCGTTATAGATCATATTTTCAGCCATCTTCTCCATACCACGGTGAAGGTATCCAACATCTGGATGTGCTTTTACAATCTGCTCTTGTTGAAGATGAAGCATTAATCTTAACTGTCCGTGAGCAGAAGGGTGCTGAGGACCAAAGTTTAAGACTAATTCATTATCATCTCTATCAAATGTAATATTTTCAAAAAACGGTGTTAATCTGTTTTTTACTTGTGCCATATCTATACCACCCTATCTTTGCGGATCATCAATAATTGTTGATGATTCTTTGTCAAATTTTTTAATTAAGAAAACGCCGCCCTCTTCTTGATAGGACTCTACATGAGCTTCTTCTTCGCCAGTTATTTCTGTACCTTTTGGAACTTCAAATCCAAGACGTGCAAAACGTTCAGAGTCATATCTGTCAACTCTAGCAGTATCACGAAGTTCTGGTCCTATAACATCACGAGCCTCTTTACCATAGATCTTATCTACTTCATACCAAGCTGCAAACTCATCACCTTGAAGAGGGTATGTTTTTAAGAGTGGATGTCCTTGCCAATCGTACGGCATCAAAATACGTTTCATAAATGGATGTCCATTTGCTTCAATACCAAACATATCATACATTTCGCGCTCTGCCCAATCAGCTGAACGGAAAAGTTTTTCAACAGAATCAACTGCTTGACCATTTTCTATAAAGTATTTCACACGAATACGCTTACGTTTTGTCATAGAAAGCATTTGGTAAAAGATCTCAAATTGATTACTTTTAGCAATCCAGTCAATAGCACTCATCTCTGAAAGTTGCGTATATTCAAGTTCATCTCTCATTAATTCTAAAACACCATAAATATCATGCGGATTAATATAGATAACCATCTGTTCAACTTGGATGTAAGCATCTTGAACTTCAAATTTTGCTTTAATTGCTTCTAAATCAGCTGCAAAAACATCATCACTCTCAACACTCTGCTTTGGTACTTGTGGTGCAACATAAAATCTATCTGTGTAATAAGCTTTTGCTTGTACATTATCTTTAGGTTTATACGCTCTCATTACATTAACCTTTTTGCTTTTTGTGCATTTCCTGCTTTGTTAGCACGAATCTTTTTTTGCAATAACATTACACCATACTGCAGTGTCTCTGGACGAGGAGCACAACCAGGAAGATATAAATCAACTGGAATAATTCTATCAACACCTTGTACTGTCGCGTAAGTATTGAACATTCCACCAGTATTTGCACATGAACCCATAGATATAACCCATCTTGGCTCTGTCATTTGGTCATAAAGACGCTTAATGAACTCAGCATGTTTTTTTGTAAGCGTTCCCGCAACAATCATAACATCAGATTGACGAGGAGATGCTCTAAAGATAGTACCAAAACGGTCAAAGTCATATCTTGAAGCACCTGCTGCCATCATCTCAATACCACAACACGCAAGACCATAAGTCATTGCCCAAAGTGAGTTAGAACGACCCCAGTTTACAATCTTATCAATTGATGTAAGTGCGACCGGAAGCCCACCATCTTGTGTATAATTTACTTTATGTTGTGCCATTCTAGCGCTCCTTTTTTCCATGCATATACAAAACCAATTGCCAACAGTACAATGAACATAATCATCTCAGCAAATCCAAACCAACCTAATACTTTGAAATCAACTGCCCATGGGAACATAAATACAATCTCAACATCAAAGAGTAAGAATAGTAATGCAAAGAGATAAAACTGTGGTGATACCCTATTTGGTTGTTTTGTTACTTCAGGTCCACACTCATATACTGAAAGTTTGATTTTCTCACTATCTTTTGCAGCTAATGCACGACTTGCCAATCTTGCCGCAATCGTTGTAGCTGTAAATGCACCAAATGTAATTACAAAGAGTACAAATACCCCAAAATACGGATTTGAAGTCACTATGTGATCCATATAACCTACCTTTAAAATTAAGAGCAATACCACTATTTGGTAAAACTCTTTTTAATATTTGTCTTCTAACGCTTACAAACAGCCTCTGTTAATGGCTTGTGTACTTTTGCATATAGAAAAAACAGTTACTGCACTATATCAAAAAGAGTATTAAAAAAAGTTTTATAGGAGTGAATTATTAGTGAGTGTCACAAATTGCAACATCGTTTAGGAGGTGAAGCGATGGCTTAGCATAAAAATCATAAGCCATCATTATATTATCTATTTAAAAACCCCATTGATTTTTCGCTATCAAAATTTGCATCTTTTTCTCTACGAATCTCATCAAGAAAATCACAAAGTGTAAAAAGTGCTTCATCACGTACTGCCACTTTATATGCAGTATTTTTAACAATTAGATTTATCTGTCCGCCTGTGAGTGAGTATTCAGCAAGCTTCTCTACTTCAAAATCTTTAGCATACGGTGCACTTTTTGGAAGCATCTTCTTCCAGAGTTCAACTCTCTGCTCTTTATTTGGTTTTTTAAATTCTATCTTATAGTTAAATCTGCGTGAGAATGCTTTGTCGATATTTTCAAGTAGATTTGTTGTTGCTATAAGCATCCCTTTAAAGTTCTCAATCTGCTCCAAAAAGATATTTTGCATCTGGTTGTGCATCTGATCCGAACCGGTAATATTTCCTGAACTTCTTGCTCCCAAGAACTGATCTGCTTCATTAAGAAGTAAAATCGGTTCTGTTTTTGTCTTTTGACTCAACTCATAAAAAGTATCGAAGATTTTACGCACATTTTTCTCACTCTCACCAACATACATAGAGAGAATTTTAGAACAATCAAAAGCTAAAACCTGACGTTTGAGTGATTTTGCAAGTGAGTAGGCTGTCATCGTTTTACCCGTACCTGCAGCACCATAAAAGATAATCCGTGCATCAATACCGCTCTTTTTATCTTTGATACCCCATTTTACAAGGCGATTTACTACCTCTTTATCAACCTGTTTCATCAAATTTTCAAGTGTCTCTTTCGTTTTTGTATTAAGCACAACATCTTCAAGAGAAGTTTCACTGTCGATGAGTTCAAAGATATCCTGCTCTTCAACCAGTGCATTCAATTTTAAACGAGTCACTTTTTTTGTCTTTTGTGGATGAATAATACTCTGAAGAACATCATCTACAATGTAAAATGAACGCGAAATCCCACCAAAAGGATTTAACATCTCTTCATAATCAATGATACCACTGCTTAAAAGATGAGAACCCTCTTCTAAAAGTGAACGATTTTTAATTCTCTCATACTCATCAATAGAGATAAGTTCAATCAAAGAGTTCATCTCACGCAAAGAGGCATCTGTAGCGCTATATTCCTCACGCAACAGGGCAATAAAAATAACCTGCTCATAGTTGTTCATCTTCTTTTGTTTGAAAAATTTGTCCAGAACAAGATTTTCAGATGTTTGAGCCACCCTCTCCTCTATGCGTTTTTCTAAGAGTTTGAGCTTGTTTTGAAGTCTGTCTATACCCAAAGAGTGTTCATGCACATTTTGACGAATTACTGACATCTTTTGATACAACTCAATCCTAAAAAATTGATCTTGCAGATACTCTAAATGGTCACCATAAGGTTTTACATCGGGAAGATCCGTATCGAGTGTGCCATCTTGAAGCAGTTTTAAAAAACTAGGCGTAAGTCCTACTGCTGTATTTAAAAGTTCCAAGGGTGTTACCTCTGAAATCTTAATAGGAGTAAAGCTCTGTTGGTGCAACCAACCAAGTTCAAGTAGATTTTTTACTTCGATGAGATGGTTGAGATGTTCATACTCATCATTTGGATAGAGCTCCTGCAAAAGTGTCAGAACCAAAATATCATCTTGACCCTGCATATATTTTTGCGCAATGTAACGAAGCATATCTGCTTCTGTTACACTCGTTTTGAGATGTAAAAAAATATCGGATTTTTCCACATCTGACGTATTTAAAAAATTAACTAATGTTTTCAAATATTTCCTTAAAATTTATAACCAAGACCGGCAGAGATAATTAAAATGTTCCCATTAGTAAACTCTCCAACCAATCCATTCTCATTTGCATCATCTGCTGTAATTGTTCTGCTATCATGCATAGAGTAGAGTGCAGATAGTCCAACATCTATTTTTTTATTGATTTTATAGCGTCCACCTAAAGAGACAGAAGTAGCATCACTATCTGGAAGTTCAAAACCAAGTGTCTTATTTAGAACTGGACTCTCATCTATAACAAGGCCTGCCATAAGTGTCACATTGTCTAATTTTTGAGTAATACCAAGACGAAATGCATTTGTATCTTTCCACTCTTTTTCAATAGGATCATCAAAATATGGTACTAAAATTGGCGAGATTGGACTAATATAGTTAAAATCCAAAGTTTTATAAGAGGACCAGTATGTTTTTTCATAAACAATTTCAATTGTTGTATCACTCTTAAATGTATATGCTGCTGCTATACTTAGTGCTGCAGGGAGAGGAACACTAACATCTGCACCACCATCATAAACTTTTGCATCTCCAATATATAAATCAGCATTACCTTTTTCATTTAGATCAACGTGAGAACGATATGTAACACCAAATTCAAATGCTTTTACTGGTTGATATGATAGAGCAAGGTTGTAACCTACTCCAAAATCATCCCCTGTCAAATCTCTTGATGCAGCAGCCGAACTTTTAACTATTCCTGATGAGTAAACACCTCTTAGTCCAACAGCAAAACCTAAAGTATCAGAAATTTTAAATGCTACAGTAGGATTTATTTCTATTACCTTAAGAGTAAACTCTTCAGCAGTTTTAATAGCTTCTTCTCCTTGCCATCGCTTAGAAAGACCAGCCGTAGATACAATACTTAAACCTACTCTTGCCTTATTATTTCCAAGTGCAGGGGAAACATAGTGTAATGAAGGGATAATAAAATCTTCACTCTCTGAACTTTCATCAGTAGCCGTTCCATTAACACTACCTTTATAATCCAATTTTTCAAGCCCAATATACATTAAATCAGATTCAATATGATTTTCATTCGTCATAAAAATCATCTTTGCAGGATTATAATATGCTGCATCTGCATTGTTTTGATTATGTGCAATATTTGCAGCACCTAGTGCTACAGCATTTGTTGAAGTTTCTGGAATTTTGTATCCACTAGCATAAAGAGCGCTAACAGCCATAAGTGATACAGTTGTTAATTTAAAGAATTTCTTCATTATATATCTCCATTTCTAATTGCTGCAAACCATTTCACTGCAGCACCGTATGCTGTAGGTGCACAATTTGCATGAATAAAAGGGTGCGTAGCATCTTGTTGTTGCGTAAGTATAGAAGTCGGGATTGCAGTAAGCGTAACATCTACACCATCAGCCATATATTTATTATATATATTGTTTGTTTCACTAAAAGGAATAATATCATCATCAATACATTGAATAAGGTTCATTTTACTTTGCGGTACCCAAGTATCAAGATTATTCTCTTCAAATCGAACTTTTATAGGTGAATTTACATTATTTTGATAATCATTAATAAAAGTTGATGAAAAGAGTTCATCTCCTGTATGCGTATAAAAACCATAATCACCATTATCTGGATCTGCTAAGCCCAATATAGTGTGAATAGCCACGGTGTCATAATCACCATCAAAAGCTAACTGAAACTGAGCTGGAGAGATAGCTGGATTTGCCACTTCACTCAAATCAACATCACTGTAATAATTGCTATATGAGTACATTAAATCTGCTAAAAAAGCTGGATATGCCATAAGGTTTGTTGCATTAATATCAATATCTGCTAGATCTTTAACATTATATGGTCCAGCCATTGGTGCAACACCCATTAAGTTTACACTACCTAATTCCTCTTCGACTTTTTGTGCAGTAGCCATCGCAACATAACCACCTTCTGAATAACCAGTAATGTAGAGTTGGTGATTTAATACTACGCCATTATCTTCCATATATTTCATACTGGCTTTTATCATATCCAACGAAGCACGAGCAGAAGCTGTTTTCATAATATATGGATGTACACTATCTTTTGAATCACCAAAGCCGATATAATCGGGGTCAATAGAAGCAAAACCGGCATATCCTGTCATAAGAATGGCTGTAGCATAATCTGGTACTCCATTAGAGACCTCTTTGTTTGTTGGTGCATCAGCATCTGCAAAAATGGTACCATGATTTTCACATATCATCGAAACAGAAAATGGTGCCAACCCTTGTGAAGCTCGATACTCTTGATATGCTTCGGTTGCTGTTGGTATAACTAACAAACCTGAAGCAACAACAGGAGTATTGTCTTCATTTACAGTATTGTATGTTATTTTCACCGCTTTGTAGGCAAAAGCATTTGTTGCATTCGGATCTATAGAACCTTGAACATATGCCAATATTGTTGATGCATCTATATCATCAATAACAGATGCACTTACTAATTGTTCACTTCCAGTATCTACACTATTTTCACTTGTTCCTTCATCTCCACAAGCACTCAAAAGCACAACCAAAGATAATGCAATAAGAGATGTAGAGCTATTCTTTATAAACTGAATCAATACACTTTCCCCTTTTTTCAAAAAACTTCTCTCAAGTTTAGCAAAAAAGTTATAAAATTTAGTTTTATTTCACAAAAGAGTAAAGTAGCTCTATCTCTTCACTCCAAATTGTCTCATCTATGGTCTCTAAAATAAGCGGAATATCATCCATACGCTCATCATTCATAATAAATTTAAATGCATCAAGCCCTATTTCACCCTTACCAAGAGAGTGGTGTCTATCGACGTGACTTCCAAGTGGTGGCTTAGAGTCATTGATGTGCATTCCCATAAGATATTTAAACCCTACGATTTTTTCAAACTCATCCCAGGTTTTATCATAAGCTTCTCGTGTTCGTATATCATACCCCGCTGTAAACATATGACAAGTATCTATACAGACACCAATACGACTCTTATCTTCTACCTTATCTATAATGTGTGCCAGATGTTCAAATTTCCAACCAAGGTTACTCCCCTGCCCTGCAGTATTTTCAATAACCGCACTCACGCCACTTGTCTTATCAAGCGCAATATTGATAGACTCTGCAATAACATCCAGACACTTATCTTCGATTGGCTGCATTACTTCAGGATTCTCTTTATCTTTTTTAGCAACTTTAGCAAGATGACTTCCCGGGTGAAAATTCAATCTATCAAGTCCTAGTTGCGCACAACGCTCAAGTTCATCAATAAAAGCAGCACGAGATTTCTCTAACTTCTCGACTTCAGGATGTCCAAGATTGATAAGATAGGAGTCATGAGGAAGAACATGTTTTGGGAGTATACCGCTCTTTGCAAGATTTGTTTTAAATTTTTCGATTGTCTCGTCATCAAGCGGTTTTGCTACCCATTGGCGTTGATTTTTTGTAAAAAGAGCAAAGGCCTTTGCCCCTATCTCCATAGCATTGAGGGGTGCATTATAAACTCCACCGCTCGCACTTACATGTGCTCCAACAAATTTTTGACTCACTTCACATCCTTCACTTTAATTAATATATGATTTTTTCTATCTTTAAAATAGATCTCTTGTGGTCCTACTCTATACTTTATATCTACATCTTGCGTGAGAATATTTTGTGTAAAACCAAAAGAGCTCTTTATGAGATTCTTTCCATCAAATATCTTATGCCCCAAAAGTATATTTTGCAAACTATCTGGTGGATATACTTCACTCAAATATTCACTATTAAATCCACCTTTAGACATACACCCTTCACCGCTCACGCAGATAAGATGATTTATATCTATCTTCTTAAATACATGCCCGGCAATAAAAAGTTCTAGCTCTAAAGCATCATCGGTATGCCTAAGATATGCAATATCTGAAAATTTAATTTTTGGGGTTTTGATAGTGACGATTTTTGTTTCTGTCTGCTCATAATTTTTAATGCTACACGCACTCAAAAGGAGCAGACATAAGACCAAGAGGTATTTCATCTAGTCTACTGGAAGAAATTTCCCACATTTTTTCGTAGCAGTTCCGCCAAACTCTTTGATCTCTACTGCTGTACCATTCTTTGCAATTACCTGACGTTTACACTCATCTTTTGCAATACACTCTTTATTTTCACATCCAATATTTTCTGGAACTTGTGCCATTTTTCTCTTTCCTTTTTCGAAATAATAATTTTTCGCCATTATATCCACTTAGTTTTATAGAAAAATAAAGAATATTTAAGATTTTATAGCTATAATTTCATCCTAAACATTCCGGATTAGCTCAGCGGTAGAGTAGGTGACTGTTAATCACTTGGTCACTGGTTCGAATCCAGTATCCGGAGCCACACTTCAAAAACCCCTAAAACAAAGCAACTCAGACACTTTTTCACTTCCG
>Ga0256828_1000241_pt1 | contig 37681 bp, 26 predicted proteins | sample CV88metaG_FD_185993 | JGI IMG/M metagenome (GOLD analysis project Ga0256828, IMG submission 185993) | Hydrothermal vent microbial communities from East Pacific Rise, Pacific Ocean - CV88 | ecosystem: Environmental > Aquatic > Marine > Hydrothermal vents | place: Pacific Ocean: East Pacific Rise...
CCTACCGATTACTCGGTAGGACAAATCCGTCGAAAGGAGCGTAAGATGTTATATCTTAACGCAATCCTGAAAATATTGACTATTATTTATATGATAGTTAAAATTTATCAGGAGGTACATTAGAGGGTTGCACCCCTCTAATTCCTAAGACGGATTATAACATAAAAAGGCAAAAGATGAAAAATTTAGAAGATACCCTCTTGACACTTATTTTAGTTATTTTAGTATTTATGGTTACAAATCTTTACAGACGTGTAAAGCAATTAGAAGAAGATAGAAGTTAAAAATGCAACTTACAAAAGAGCAAGAGGCAAAATTTAAAAAACTTGGTATTTCAACAATAAGTGAGCTTGCTCTTTTGATTCCCCATTCGTATGAGGATTATCGTCTTAATGAAAAACTGACACCTCACGAAAATCAACTCATTGACGCTACTGTAGAGTCTGTATATCGTGCTCCAAACTCCATTCAAATTACCTTTTTTGTTCATAACTTCGGACACAGAGTAACAGGTGTTCTTTTTCGTCCAAAACCCTATATGCTACACCAGTTTAAAGTAGGTGATAGAGATTACTACTATGGAAAAATAGAGTGTAATGGAGGCAACTGCTCTATGAGTATGCCTAAAAAAGTAACAAATATTGGTGCTATTACTCCAAAATACAAAACAGCTCTTAGAAGCGATGTGATGTTTCGCTTAACGCGTGAGCTACTTAGCTATGAGGGCTTGCGTGAGGAGGGCATACGTGATGATGTTATAAGCGAAATGTTGGCACTCCATTTTCCAACTTCAGAGCTTTTAGCAGCAAAAGAGCTTCCAACTTCTGCTATAGAGGCTTTAAAGTACTTAGAGCTCTATACTTATATGAAACAGTTAGCTACAAAACGACGCTATTTTCAAGCTTTGGCATCAGAGGCAAGGGAGTATAAGCCTTTTGCAGCAACTTTGCCTTTTAGCCTCACGCAAGAGCAGATAGTTGCCATTGAAGATATACAAAAAGATTTGACAAAAGATGTGGCAGCCAAGCGTATGGTTGTTGGTGATGTTGGCAGTGGTAAGACGATGGTAATCTTAGCAAGTGCATATATGATGATGCCTCATAAGTCAATTTTGATGGCTCCAACTACTATTTTAGCGAACCAACTCTATGAAGAGGCTTTGAAATTTTTGCCAGATATGAAGATAGCACTTGTAACAAACAAAACAAAGAAAAACTCCTTAGCGGAGTATGACTTTATCATAGGAACACATGCTCTTTTGTATAGAGAGCTACCTAAAGCTGCATTAGTAATGGTGGATGAGCAGCACCGTTTTGGAACACAGCAGAGAAATCTTTTAGAGAAGATAATAGCAAAAGGCACAAAACGTCCACACTATCTGCAGTTTTCAGCTACACCAATTCCTAGAACACTTGCGATGATAGAGTCAGCTCATATTGATGTTTCTTTAATAACTTCAACACCTTTTAAAAAAGATATAGACTCTAAAGTAATTCATAAAAGTGATTTTCGAGGGTTACTCTTACATATAAAAGATGAGATAGCTAATAACAATCAAGTCCTTATAGTCTATCCATTGGTTGAGGAGAGTGAGATTATAGGGTATCAAAGTATAGATGAAGCACGACGATATTGGGAAAAGAATTTTGACAATGTATATGTAACTCATGGTAGAGATAAAGAAAAAGAGCAGGTACTTCTTGATTTTCGAGACAAAGGTGACATCCTAATATCAACTACTGTTGTTGAGGTAGGTATCTCTTTGCCACGTCTTACAACAGTTGTAATAGTAGGCGCAGAACGACTTGGTTTGTCTACTTTGCATCAGTTACGAGGAAGAGTGAGTCGAACAGGATTAAAGGGATACTGCTTTTTATATACAAATCAAAAAAGTTCAGAGCGTCTTGATGAGTTTGTAAAAACTACAAGTGGATTTGATATTGCAAATCTGGATCTTAAATATAGAAAGAGTGGTGATCTGTTACGTGGAGTAAATCAGAGTGGTTCACAATTTAGGTGGGTAGATTTTGCACAAGATAGTGCGATAGTGGCGAAGGTAAAAGAAGATTTGCTTCTTTTACCTACAAACGATTAATAAAGACCGAATTTTCCGTCATTTCTTTTGTAAAGAACACGAGTTTTATGCTCATTATCTAAAAAGATCTCAAACATTTTATCACTCTCTTTAAGATCTGTTAAAACATCCTCTACTTCACGTGGTTTATAAAGATCTAATTCTACTGGAACAATTTCATCTTCTATCTCTTGTGCTGCGGCTTTAACACATACATCTTCAGCTTTAGCTTCGTTAAGACCAACTTTTTGATGATCAACTTCTCTGTCATGAATACGACGCATAGCTTTTTGAGCTCTGTCAGTTGCTAGATCGATCGCAGCATAAAGGTCTTGATCATTTTGTTTGATAACAATAGTATTTTTGTGTGCTAGATTGATAACAAACTCAACTACAGAGTGCTCTTTGCCTTTTTTTGATTGTGTAGATACAATCACATTTACTGAAATGATATCAAGGTTAAATTTTTTTAATGTATCTACAGATGCTGTGATATGCTCTTTTATAGCATCTGTCAATTCTATATTTCTTCCTGTCATTGATAAATTCATGATAAATCCTTTTAATTTTTTTTGATTATATCACGAAAAAGTTTATAATGATGCAAGATTTATAATTTTTGTATGGTTCTTCTAAAATATCGAATCGGTTCCGTTGTTATAGTTGTATCGTCAACACTGACCGTTATATCTAAAAGAACACTTCCGTTTTGTTCAGGAGTTGTGACAGGTGCAAATCGAACAGCAGTTGGACAGCCAGTTGGAGGATAATTCGTGTAACTATATTTTACAGATACATTGATATCAAAATAATCAGCAACCCCATCATTATCTAAATCCGGTGAAAAATTTAATGTTTTTACATGACAAGGATTAGTCGAATTATTATCTAATGAGATACGAAGAAGTGTGTACTCCGCAGCACTTTTTGCTAAAAGTATAGCTTGCTCATAAATATAGAGATTTACAGTTCTTTTTGTTGTTTGTGAATTTAGTGCAATGGCTAGTGACATAATAGTTGCTACGATAACTATGACAAAAATAGCCATAATCATTGCCATTCCTTTTTTTGAGTTCGTATAAAATTTTTTCATAATATTGTTTTTTCTTTGCATAAGGAATAATCTCCTCCATTATTTTGAAGTACATCACTTTTTGTACATACCTGAATCTTCATAACTGAACCAATAGACATAAATTTAAAACTACTGACATTTTCCATAATGGTAGTTGAGCGAGTTGTAGATAGATTATCATTAAACTGATCACTACTTCCATCACCATTTCTGTCTTTCCATGGTTGGTAATTATAGTAAAGGCGGAGAGTTCCTGTATGTGTTGTTGTATTATAATCTTCCATTACAATAGCATATGCTGTCCAAGCTAATTTATAGTACTCATATAGGTCAACACCAGAAAAGTTTGAAGCGGTAGATGATATGAATTGATCGATTGCAGTAGTTGAAGTGATTGGGTGAATCGCTCCTTTTTGCTGATTTATATAGCTTATATTTCCATCCCATCCATAATCTTTTTGAGCATCACTGTTAGAACCTACAAAGTAGATAGCACTATCAGAAAAAGATGTATTTGATTCAGTGATATTAGAGATCATATTCGCTTCTGCTGTAGTATTTGTATCAGGTGAAGATAAGGTTGAAGCATTACAGTCATTAAGATCAAGAATTCCGCTCCAATATGGTTTTGTCAATCCCCGAAAACCATCACTGTCAGATCCTATCCATTCCAAGACAGTATAGGCAGTTCCAGAGGCACTTCCTATTGGAACAGGTGTTGTACCAGGAGCTGTTCTTGCAATAACAGAATCTTTAATCCTATATTGTAGTCTTGAAGCAATCATTTCAACTGCCATCTCACTTTCTGATTGAAGTTTGTGATTTACTTTTGCATATAAAAAACTTTTATAGGCTTGTGCAAGAAATTCAACACCAAATTTGCCAATAATACCCATAATAACAATAACAAAAATCAATTCTATCATTGTGAATGCAAAACGATTTCTCATTAGTAGGTCCTTTTATAATAATCGACTTCACCGATATTAGCAATATAAGTGGTAAGTGATACAAGGGTATTTCCATTTTCATCAAGGATATTGGCCGTAACTTGTTTAAGATTGGCTTCTGGTGTTGCATTAAAACTTGGAGTATATGAAGTGATTGTAAGTGTTGAGTTATAATCATTTTTGTACCCTTCTTCACTAGGGCTTGGGTTAAGGAAAATATGTCGCGTAAGATGCAGTTGGTCTTCAACTGCATCTACAGCAGTTGCGTGAGTATGTGCTGCTGTCTGTGTCAGATTATTTAAACATCTTCTATGATAAGGCTGTAAAATATGGCCGGGACGGAAACGATATCTTGAAGATGATATATTATTTTCGCATGTATTATCAATATTGATAACGTTAGCTAAACCATTTGCATTATTAGGATCAATTGAATTCTCATCCCAATGAACTGTTGTGAGTTCATTAAGTTCTGTTGCTGCAGCGAAAACAGCCTCTTGAATTAGATTTGCATCTGTATCTTTGGCAAGCACTTGGTTCATGACAGGGAGTGAAACAACAGTAATTGCAATGACTATAATAGCAAATATAAGTTCAATAAGAGTAAAGGCAGATTTTTTTACCACATTGTTCTCCTATTTGTTTTATCAGTTGCATTTCGTTTTGTTGTAGTATTCGTTTCTCTTTTTCCAGCCCAATCACTTGCAGGGTTCATAAATTCTACTTCAAAAGTATTCTGTGATGCTGTTGAATCAAATTGATTATAAATTAACCATGAAGATGCATTGTTCTGCATCGTTGCTTTATATGGATAACCTCTTGGAGCAGGATTTGCCGTTGTCCCATATATGAGAGGTACACGAGCATCTCCTGAACTATATGTGATTGTTCCATTAGTATGGACATTGCTAGCATGTCTTTGTGTAACTGTACCGATATTACCATATGATACACTGCTATTGCTTGGATTAATAAACCATCTAGGGTCATCTGTAGAGTTTAAGCCTGGCAACAAGTTTTTATTACATGTTGTACCAGAAGTATCTGTCTCATAACAATAAACTTCATAATAGATGAATGCGTCACCGGTAAAACCAGCGATCTGTGTACGTGGGGCATGTGTCCTACCATAAAATAGAGTTGCATTTTTATCTATACTATGTGTTGTTGTATTATATGTGACAACTGGCAAATGACTCTGATCTGAAATATTCAAATCAGTAAACTTAATATTAAATGGATTAAGGGTTGTCATTTTATCTCTTTGAAAATTGATTCTTAGCGAGATGGCTGCTTGTCCTGGAACTGCTGTAGTAAAAAGAGATTTTGGCAAAACATCTCCGGAATTTGGTAATGATAGGTTATTGTCTGCTGAAGGATTATTGCCATCTATACCAGAGTTCATTTCTTTATATATTACTGTGCTTGGAAGTACTGTTGTATATCCTGTTGTAATATTTGGAACGTATTGTAAGAGCAAATTAATATCATTTGCATAACAGTTTGCTGAATAATTAGGAGTTACTTGATTATCACTATTCTTAGCAGTTACATTAAAATCAAATTTAATAGCCATATTGTCTAAATCATTTGAAAGATATGTGAAGTTATTGGCATAATTGATATTGTTCACGATGTTAACATCAAATTTTGCTGGCAGAACAGTAATATTTATGTCCGCAGCTTCAATATAGCGTTGATCTTCCGGTGTATCATCATTATCAATATTTGCAAATTCATAACCATCTTTCTCTTTCATCTGGATATTCCACTCTCCAACATGATCAAGTTTTGTTGCGTTTGTTTCAATACCATCTGTAAATTGATCTGCTTCTATATTTAAAATTGTATTGGTACAAAGAGGAATTTTACTAGGATCTGCCAAAGATGTATTAAAATCAAGATTTACAAATGGTTCATTGTAGTGTACTGTTGGTTGATCGTTTTCGTCATAGGCATAATATGTGATATTGACATCCTCTGCTTTTGTTGTATGGAGACCTCCTGGAAGTACAATGTCGAATTTTTTCGGACGAATTGCAAAATCATCTAAAGAATCTGTATGTCCGGCAGTAGTATTATTAACTGCTGAAAGCGTAATAGAACCATCTGCACTTGTCGAATAATTCCAACATTCTGTCCAGTTATGATCTGCAGCATTACAGTAATAGAATTGAACTACAACCCTTTTCTGAGCATTTGTAATATTGAACTGAGGTAGGGAGATTCTTCCATCATTAGAGTCAAAGTGACTGTATGTACCTAAATATTTGATAGGAACAGGGGCATTTTGACCATCTATACTTGAGAGAAAAACACCGGTACTTTTGTCCTCTTCTGTATTTAATTCATTCCTGTTAATCCCACCATCGGCATTGATTTTATAAAGTAAAATATCTAAGGCAATGTTTCTTGAAACAATTTGAGTAGTTATATTTGTATCAGAAAAATGTGGAGAGGTGTTGCCTGTACGAGTATTATGTTCAATTGCATTAAAAAATCCAGGTATTAAAATATATCTACTTGCTCTATCATAATTTGTTTCTGACATACACATATAGTCATAATATGGATAGTTGGCATTCCAATCGTCATTATGATAAACCCATCCTTCCTCATCATAAAGGAAGTTAAGCCATGCATTGGCTGTATAATTACCATTTGGTTCATAATAAGGGTTGTTTCTTCTTGGATGCGTACCATGTGGGGAGTAGGTTGCATCATTGTACTCTTTTGTGATTTCCAATCCTGCACCAATATCTGATATCCACCATTCGTCTGTTTTATTTAGATCTTGTGTACCTAAAATAGAGACCCACCCTTTTTTTCCCATAGAGTCATTATAGTTAGCCATGGTCGAGATGTTATGCATTGGTGATCCACTCATCCAGCCTGGAAGTTTATCATTATTGTCAGCATTTCTCCATTTGTGGTACGTTCCGTCTTTATCATGGTTGCCATTGTACGGATAGTAGATACCGAGTGGACCATATGGCCATATTTTAACATCTTTAAATTCTTGTAGATAGTAAATATTTCCAGGATGCAGTGAGGCTATTTTTTCTTCAATGGTCCCTGTATAGTTTTCCCATCCATTGTTGCCATTTTTTTGATCTTTTAAATATTTTCGTACTCTATTGAAAGTCTCTTTGTTATTTGGTACATAAAAATAGAGTCCTAACTGTGAACATGAATCATGATGTGTTATCAAATCCGTTTTGTATTGAGTTACTTCAGCATCTAAGGCTATTAAAAATGTCCAAACATAATGTAAATCAGTTTGGTATTTACAATAGACGGTGAGTGGCCGACCAGATACATTTTCACCTGAAGTAATATTTTGGTTTAAAGCACCAATATCTCGACCATGATCTCTTGAGCCATTTGAAGTCGGTGTTGTGTTTGGATATGCCTTTTCAGGAGGAAGAATATTAAAGTGACCGGCGACTTGATCATCTTGTAAAATGCCAAGGTTGTTAGGAATATAGGAAGCCATTTCTTTACATGAATGTTGAAGTACTTCGTCATTGTTATAGACTAAAAAACGATAATCATCAAGCAGATTAAGAGACATATTGTCAATTCGACATCGGCTTTGACCATCATTTGTTGTACCATTATTAATTGTATTGTATTTTACAGCTTGTCCGAGAGCTTTACGCAGTTTTGTAGTGTTACAGTCACTGAGTTGTGTATCGTTCCAGTTAATAGTAAAAGGTGTTCCTATCAGATTGATATTACTAAATTTTGAACCCATTACTTTATAGGCATGGCCATCTGTTGTAATGGACCATGGTTCATCGGATCTTGCTGTAATAACCGGTATAGAAGGTTGTGTGTCATTATAGGTAATGTGACCCCCATCAATTTCTATAGCTTGAAATGTAGTTCTTGGATTTGCAGCTGTATCATAATAGTTTGAGCTTGTCTCCTTATTGTCAAAAAGAAAATTATTTGAATTATTATGCATTGGCAGTGCAATTAGATCATGCCATATATTGTTCTCTGAATGGCAAAAAATTTCAAAACTGTTATCAACTTCACCACCATCAGGATCTATAATATGAAAACCTTCTGATAAATTATGTGTCTCACAGTAACTAATAGGACAAGGCTTGACATTTCCACGATAGAGCGTATTGCCTTTTTGATATGTTGCAGAGAGTTCACTGCTGTTAAAACAACTACCTGAAAATATATTTTCTACCCAGATCTTATTTGTTGTATTTTGAGTTAATGGATCTTGTAGTGTAAATTCAGTTGCCTGACCTAGTAACCCTACCGGACCCATATCGATATCATGTACTGTTCGACAACTATCTGATAGATCATCTACCCCACAAGAACTACCAAAAGACCCACCTAACCCATCTTCATTATATAAAACTTTCGTATTCGTTAAATCAGCAACATTGAGATTTTTTATAGGATAAAGTTTCTTACAACCTATTCCACCTCCACAAGGTCCTATATTCGCACACAATAAACCACTTGATTCCATGGACTCATAACAGATATCATTGGCATTATTAACGATAGTAACATGGGCATTAAAGTCAAAAGTAGCTATATATTTATCTGTATCATCACCAGTTTCCTTAAAAAGAACAATGACAGTACTATTGCTATTTAATGAGAAGTTTAAGTTACGGTCTTTCCCTGTATCATAAGCATGGCGTACTTCTCCATCAATGATGACTTCAAAGTGATAGTCATGATCATTTGGAGAACCTGTTGTAATTTTTAGATCACCTTCCGAAGCGACGGTAAAGGTGTAATAATCTTTATCATCATTTGCAGAACTACCACAAATAGTTTGAGAAGCATCTGTTGCTGCATTATTTAAATTTGATAAAGTTACACCAGGTGAAGTATCATTTGCTGAAGTATCATAACTACTATCACAGGGTGTAAAGTCAAAAGTTGCTTGATATTGGTCTGTATCATCACCGGTCTCTTTGAAGAGAACAACTACATTACTGTTCGCATTTACAGGGAAATGTAAGAGGCGATCTTTACCTGTATCATATTGATAAACTTCATCACCGTCTATTTTTACTTGAAAATGATAGTCATGGTCATTTGGGGAGCTTGTTGTAATTGTTAAAAAACCATTTGCATCTACAGTGAAGTTGTAGTAATCCTTATCATTATTTCTTGAACTGCCACAAATTGTTTGAGAAACAGCTACCGAAGCATTATTCATGGTTTCTAATGTTTTTCCGGGAGAGGTGTCATTATTCACTGAGCGAGAATCATCATTGCTTGTATCACAATCCGCATACAGTATAAAAGTTGAGTTTAATAAAATGAGTAAAAATAAAAAGAGACGCATGAATAATCCTTTTTTTAAGGCTAGTTTTTAATATTATAGCATTTTTTTTATTTTTTTTTTAAAAAGGGCTAAAAAGTATAAAATTTTTGATAAAAAAGTGATGTTTGTTTTTGTGTGAAATATGTGTTACTACTTTTATTTTAAATATAAGCTAGAATTTAGTAAATTGACTCTATAATTCTGCTTCTTAATTCATGGCCTGTTAGCTCAGTCGGTAGAGCAAGTGACTGAAAATCACTGTGTCCTTGGTTCGATTCCGAGACAGGCCACCACTTTTTACAATTCTTTTTCCCGTTTAAACATCATTATAGAACTTTTAGATAAAATATCATTCAATTTAAACGTAGGATATATTTAATTATGAAATTACAACTAACCCTTTTTCTTACACTTCTTACACTTGTTTTTTTAAGCGGCTGTTCAAAAGATGTTGAAGAGTATAATAAACCAGCGCTCTATTGGTATGGGAAAATTGTCGAGGCTATCAGTGACGGTGATGTGGATAAAGCAGATGATTACTACTCTTCACTGCAAGGTGAACATATCGGTTCACCACTTTTACCTGAAGCAACTATGATTTTAGCGATTGCTCACATGCATTATGAAGAGTATCTTTTAACTGAACATTTTCTAAACGAATATGTCAAACGCTATGCAAATCAAAATGAAGTAGAATATGCAGAGTTTTTAAAAATAAAAGCAAAATATATGGCATTGCCAAATCCAAGACGTGATCAGGTTCTCATCTCAGATGCTATTAAAGAGGCAAAAAAATTTAAACAAAAATACCCATACTCAATGTACTACTCTTTAGTTGATAGTATGTTAACTAATCTTTATCTTGCCGATGCTGTTTTAAATGAAACCATTGCATCTCTTTATGACAGGATTGATAAGCCGAAATCTGCGGCATATTATAGAGCAATAATGCCTGAAAAATGGATAAAATGGGATGAGATAGATAGAGCAAACACTCCGTGGTACAAAGATATTTTTGAAGGTGATGGTACATCATCTTGGTATGAATTTTTAATTCCAGATACACAAAGTGTTGTCTCACGCAATACTGTACAAACAGATCTAAATGAAACAAAGTAAAGGCTAAATAGTTATGAATTTAAGTAATTATGGAGAATTTCCAGCTGATATTCCTGTTATAGCAGAAGACGAGCTTTTTTTATATCCATTTATGATATCACCACTTTTTTTGAGTGATGAAAAAAATATTTTAGCGGCAACAAAAGCCATAGAAGAGAATTCTTTAGTGATTGTCTGTGCTACAAAGGCAGGTAGTGAAGGGCAACGTGATTTTGAATCACTTTATGATGCGGGAGTTGTAGGCTCTATTATGCGTAAGGTATCACTTCCTGATGGTCGTGTAAAAGTTTTATTTCAAGGTCTTGCTCGTGCAAAATCACTCTATAAGGTTGCTGAGAATCCTTTAATTGCACATGTAGATATTTTAGAAACTGTTGAAGTGAACTCACTTAAAATAGATGCCATTTTGGAAGTTGTTCGTGAGAAAGTTCGGGCACTTTCAGCGGTCAGTAACTATTTTCCACCAGATCTTCTTCGTACCATAGAGGAGAATCACGATCATAATCGTATTATAGATTTAATCTGTTCAACTATTAAATTAAAAAAACAGCAGGCTTATACACTCTTTGTTGAAACAGATACTGAAAAAAGATTTTTAGATCTTATTGATATACTGATAGATGAAATAGAGGCAAATAAACTTCAACGAGAGATTCGTTCAAAAGTACATACACATATTGAAAAAGTCAATAAAGAGTACTTTTTAAAAGAACAACTAAAGCAGATCCAAAAAGAGCTTGGGACTGATACTGCACGTGAAGAAGAGATAGAAGAGTACTATAAAAAACTTGAAGCAAAAAAATCTAAAATGAGTGAAGATACTTATAAAGAGATTAAGAAACAGTTAGAACGTTTTGCTAGAATGCATCCTGATTCCTCTGATGCTTCCATGACACAAACTTATCTTGACTGGGTTTTAGAAATTCCTTTTGGCTCATTTGCTAAAAAATCACTTAAAATTGAGAATGTAGAGTCTCAGCTTAATAAAGATCACTATTCTCTTGAAAAACCAAAAAAAAGAATTGTGGAGTATTTTGCAGTAAAAGAGCTTTTAGAATTACGAGGTATTGCTTTGAAAAAAGGTGCAGGTGCCATCTTGTGTTTTTCTGGACCTCCTGGTGTAGGGAAGACTTCTCTTGCAAACTCAATAGCATCAGCATTGAAACGTCCTCTCATTCGTATAGCACTTGGTGGACTTGAGGATGTAAATGAACTGCGTGGGCATCGTCGTACCTATGTTGGTGCAATGCCTGGGCGTATTACGCAAGGGCTAATTGATGCAAAGAAGATGAATCCCGTAATTGTACTCGATGAGATCGATAAGGTTTCACGTTCCCAGCGTGGAGATCCAACAGCCGCACTTTTAGAGATTCTTGATCCTGAACAAAACAGTGAATTTCGTGATTATTATTTAAATTTTAATCTTGATCTCTCAAATGTTATTTTCATTGCTACTGCAAATGATGTAGGCCGTATTCCTGCACCTTTACGTGATAGGATGGAATTTATTACACTTAGTTCTTATACACCTCAAGAGAAATTTGAGATAGCAAAACGTTACTTGATTCCGCAGGAGTTAAAAAAGCATGGCCTTAAAAAATCAGAATTGAGTATCTCAAAACCGGCATTGCGTGAGCTTATTCACTCTTATACGCGTGAGGCAGGTGTCCGAAATTTACGTCGTAGAATTGCAGAAATGTGTCGAAAAGCAGCACGTAATATTTTGAAAGATAATGTAGCAAAAGTCTCTATTTCACTTAAAAATTTAAAAGAGTATTTTGATAAGTCTATATTTGAGATTGAAAAAACAGATAAGATACCGGTTGTTGGTGTAGTTAATGGTCTTGCCTGGACGGCTGTAGGCGGTGATGTACTGAAAATTGAATCTATTCGCATTCGAGGTAAAGGTACATTACAGCTTACTGGTAGTCTTGGTGATGTAATGAAAGAGTCAGCTCGAATTGCTATGAGTGTTGTAAAAACATTGATAGATAAAAGAAGGCTCAAAATTTCAGAAGATAATATTCCAGTAACATATACAGAAAAAACTGAAAAAGTAAAAGTTGATCCAAGTGAAGTCTATAAGCGTTATGACCTCCATGTACATGTTCCAGATGGAGCGACGCCAAAAGATGGTCCAAGTGCAGGTATTGCTATGGTAAGTGTAATCGCTTCAATCCTAAGTTCACGCAAGATACGTTCTGAAATAGCAATGACAGGGGAAGTCTCTCTAAGTGGTGAAGTTCTTCCTATAGGAGGATTAAAAGAGAAGCTTATCGCTGCACATAAAGCTGAGATGAGTAAAGTGCTTATTCCTGCTAAAAATTATGAGAGAGATTTAGAAGATATTCCTAAAGAGGTACAAGAATCACTTGAGATTGTTCCTGTTAAAAGAGTAGAAGAAGTTTTAAAACAAGTTTTAGTATAAACTTGTTTTAAACAATTACGGTCTCCATTTTACGAAGTAGATCATCATTTCTGATAGGTTTCATTAAAAATCCATTTGCTCCATACTCTAGAGCATCTCCTTTTTTCGTCTCATCTGTTGTTAATACTATAATTGGCAGTTGACGAAGAGAGTCATCTGCTCTAACAACTTTAAGCATTTCAATCCCACCCATAATAGGCATAATGATATCTAAAAGTATAAGATCAATATCATCACGGGCTTTTAGCTCTCCAATAGCATCTGAACCATTTTTAGCTTCAATCACCTCTTTTACATGTCCACTTTTCATCAGCATTGACTTTAAAAGTTTAAGATTAATCATATCATCATCTACAGCGAGGACTACAAGGTCTGTTCTTGTCATATTTATTACCTTTTATATATTATTTTTAAGTATTTCATGTAGCTTACTTTTATTAACTACATTTTTCATTACTGCATCTACATAACTTAAATCACTTTCATCATCTTTCATCGATGGGTCCGTGATTAAAATCAGTTTTGGTTGAACACCTTGAGCACTATAATGATCTCGTACAAAATCTGTAAAATTCTCAAGCGTCATGCTTTTGCACTCTTTATCAAATAAAATGATTTTGTAATTTCCTGTTTTAATTTTAGAGTTTAGTTCATCTGAAGAAGATGCTGAATGGTAGCTATATCCAAGTGAATCAAGAACTTTTGTAAAGAGTTTTGTCTCAAATGGACTTTTCTTTGCTAATAAAATATCAGCATCATAGGATATCTCTTCTTCCGCAATCTGTGTAGATATATTTTCCAACTCTATAGGCTCTTCTAGTGCTGGCTCTAATTCTGGCTCTAATTCTGGTTTTTGATTTGACTCTTCTTGTATGTTTAATGTTTCTGTTTGTATATCATGACTATTGATAGTCTCTGTAGTTACTGCATCTTCTTCAATTTCTAGAGTATCTTCAATTGATACCTCTTGTATTTGTTCTAGGCTTGTATTGATATCTGGCTTTTGAGGAGATTTATATTCACTTGCATCAACGATATGGTCGGAAAGGAAATGATTTAAAAGTGTTACTATTTCAGCACGAACAAGAGGTTTTGTAGTGTATTCATCAAGACCTGCTTTTAAGAATTTTTCTCTATCACCTTTGAGTGCATTAGCTGTCAGTGCAATGATAGGGACATGTGGTTGATTATAATCTTCTTCATATTCTAAAATCTCTTGCGTTGCTTCCATTCCATCTAAAAATGGCATTTGAATATCCATAAAGATAAGATCATAATTACCATCTTTACGTTTTTGGAATGCTTCAAGACCATTTGATGCTATATCTACATTTAATCCTAAGTCTTCAAGCGTTCTTTTAATGAGTTTTTGATTGATTATATTATCTTCAGCAACTAAAACATTTGCAGCAAACTTGGATGATTCAGCATCAAATTTTTTACGTTTTGCCTGAAGAGCTTTTTTGGCTTTAAAATTTTCATTACTGTAGTTTTCAAGTGCAAGTTTCAATTTTGAATTATTAAGAGGCTCATAAATTGTTTTAAAAATGTCAAGAGCCATGGAATCAATTTTTCTCATAAAATATGATTTCGTAAGAAGAACCATCTCTTCTGGCATTTCACTGTAAGCTTGTAATTCTGCTTCGTTTGTATATTCATAGTCAGTAAAGAGAAGATCGTAACTTACCTGCTTTTGCAGTAGTTCTAGTTCATTTCTATCTTTAAAAGTTGTATAACTTACTCCATAGAAATCAAGATATTCACGTAAATAGGTATCTTGGCGTTTTGTCCTATGTGTAGATTCCAAAATAAGTGCATTAATTCCTGAATAGATACCCTTAGCACTCTCTTTTGGTACTTCTATCTCTTCAAAGTCTATTGTAAAAAAGAAGGTTGTTCCTTCTCCCGGCTCAGAGTGTAGATCAAGTTGTCCACCCATAAGCTCAATAAAACGAGCTGAAATAGTAAGACCAAGACCAGTTCCCCCATATTTGCGGGTGATAGAAGTATCTGCCTGAGAGAAAGCCTCGAAGATTCTTGCTTTTTGTTCGCTAGTTACACCAATACCGCTATCTTGTACTTCAAAACGAACTCTTGTAATATTATCTTGCTCCGAGTCAAGTTTTCTAATATCGACATTAATAGCACCTGATGAGCTTGTAAATTTAATAGCATTTGAAAGAAGATTAATGATAACTTCTTTAATTTTTGTAGGATCCCCTTTGAGTGGCTGTTCAAGTTCCGGATCAATAAAGCATCCAAGATCAATATGTTTTTCACTGGCACGAACAGCATAAACTTCTACAGCACTTTCAAATTCATCAATAGGATTGAAGACAATATCTTCAATCTCAAGTTTATTAGACTCAATTTTAGAGAGATCAAGAATATTATTGATAATTTCGAGCAAGTTCTCTGATGATTTTTCAATGATCTCAACAAATTCTGCTTGCTCTTCTTGAAGTTCTGTGTCTTTTAACAGTTCGGTAAAACCAACGATTCCATTGAGTGGAGTACGAATTTCATGTGACATGTTTGCAAGGAACATCGATTTTGCTTCAGATGCTTCTTGTGCGGCTTCTTTATCAATTCTTGTTTGTTCAATGATCTTTTCAAGTAGTTGATATGCTTCTGCAGTTCCCTGTGCTGTATGGAGATTGATGTTGACTGCAACATCATCTTCATTTGTGTCTTCAGCAACTTTTGTTAAAACGTCCTCAAGATTACGGATATTTCTTGCAATTTCATTTGAAAGTAAAAAACCTAAAATAGCTAGTATAAGTGACACAAGCCAAACGGTAAGTGTTATAGCCAGAAATTGAAGAGCATCTGTTTTTACAGTTACAGCACGTTTATCCATAGTTGTGATTAGTTCACTTTCCGCATCAGATATCACATTTGATTTTTCAGAAAGCATAGCAAACCAAACACCAGGGTTTGTTTCATACTTTCCATCAGAAGCGGTCGTTAAAATAGTGGCACGTTCACTGTTAATATCATCAAAAAGTTCTTGTGTATCTTCATCTTTGAAAATTTCATCTAATTTTTTAACAAGTGTTTTATCTTGGAGTGTATCATAGCTAATCGCATCTGCTTTTGCAATAATGGATATCCATTTGTTAATTTCATCTTCTTGAAGTTTTGATGAACGTGCAATCGCAAAAGAGATAAAATCACGCTCGTTGGAAGTTGCAGCATTTGCACGTACAAGTCCAATGTATTCTATTGAGTATTCATTAATAAGTGGATCAAGCTGCTGGAATGTAATCTCTTCAAGTTCTTTAATCCCTGTTTGCAGCGCTTTACCATATACTGTTTCATAGACTTCATTAAAATCTGCCTCTTGAGCATCAACTAATTTTCTTGTCGCTTTTATCTGTTTTAGTAAATGTTCTAACTTTGCTATTCTTTTTTGTTCACTTAGTGAGTAGCTGTGCAGAGTTGCTTGTTGCTTTATATCAGAGAGATAAAGAGCTTCTTTCTGATCGACAATTTTTCTTTGTTTGATAAGAGACTTTAATGTATTTGGAGAAGAGTTCCCTAAATACATTACGGTCATACCTCTTTCACGAGAAATATTGTTTACAAGGTCATTAAGCTCTTTGTTGAGTGAAAGTCTATCTTGTAAAACTTCCGCTGCTTTATAGTTTTCATAGGAGTTATAAACATAATAACTCGTTATCGAAATAAGAATGATAATCGGAAAAAGACTGATAAGTCTTAGTCTGTTTTTTAAACCCAATTGCATATGTTACGCTCCCAATTGTGATATTTTAGTGATTGTATTGTCAATTTTTTCAGCAGCTTGAATAATTGCATCTTTATCTGTTGAATGAATCAATGTTTCAAGTTCAGCAGTAAATTCATGTAGGCGCATATTGTCACTCATACCTTTAAATTTCAGTGCTTCATTTCGACAAATATCAAAGTCTTCATTTTTAATAGCAGTAGAGATATTTTGAAAAATAGTATGACTCTCTTGTACAAAATCATCAAAAAGTTCATCAAAACTTTCATAATCAAGACCTATCTCTTCTGCTGCAGCCAATTTAGAGTAGCTCGGTGTCTCTTCCTGTGTCTCTTTTTCATGCATCTTTTCTTCTTCATGACTTTCAAAGTTTGAGAAAAAGTTGTCGTCAGCAAGTTCTGGTATCTCTATTTTATTTGGAACATCTTCATCTTTAATATCTAAAGTCTCTGCGTCATTTTCATCTTTAAAATCAAGTTCAATGATATCATCATTCTCTTCTTCATCTATTTCATCTTTGAAATCCAGTGTAAGAGTCTCATTCGGCTCATCATCTTTAAAATCAAGTTCAATAGAATCTTCTGTCTCATCTTCGGCAATAACTTCTTTAAAAGGCTTTTCATCTATCTCTTGATCACTTGCTACGATTTTTTCGCCTGCAAGTTTTGCAATGATTTTATAAAAAGTATCTAGATTTTCATGGATAATCTCAAGGTCATCTGTTGCACTTACCGCTGAAAGTACTTCATGTGCATCTTCAATACGAAGATTTGCTGCAACACCTTTGAGTTTGTGAGAAAGTGTTTTCACATTATCTACATCGGCTTTATCAATAGCATTGTAAATATCATCATGAAACTCTTTTGCCTGAAGTATAAAGTCTTGAATAAATTCTTCAATAAGATCAAGTGGTAAACCTAACTCTTTTGAAGCAATGTGAGGATCATATCTATACCCATTATCCCATGTTTCATCTATATCAACTTTTTGATCTATTGTTTGGGTAGTTTCACCTGGTTGTGCTATTTGTTCATTAGTTTCATTCTTTTGCTCATCAAAAACATCAAGAGAAAGCTCATCTATATTGAACATCTCTTCTGTCCCTTCTGCAACTGGTGAAGGTTCTTTGGGAACTTCTGGTATCTCAATTTCAAGTGGAGTACTATCATAAGCATCTTCAATTACCGGTGTTGTAAAGACCTTTGGCTCTTGTGGCTGCACTTTTGGTAGTTCTCTGTTTACAATTTCATCAGGAAGAGTCTCACTTTCACTTTTTCCTAGTGGACGAAGATTATGAAGATAGACCATGAAAGCAGGACTTGCCGGATTATCTATTAAAAAGACAGTAGAAACTTTTAGTATAGCTGTAAAAGTTTTTGATTTGACATTTATAAGAACTTTTGGTTCTTCAGATTCATCAGCATAATGAATGAAATCAATCCAGTGAACATGCTGGAAATTATGAATGTAACCAGGTTTTTTTATAAAAAGATCTGCAAAATCCGTCACTTCTGATCGTAACTCTTCAAGTGAACCAAATCCCAAGATTCTCAAATCTTTTTCATCAATTCCTAAAAACTCTTTTTGGAAATTATAAATTAACATTCTTTTACCTTTTTTACTCTTCTAGAAGAATCATTTTTTTGTAATTTTCTTCGCTCTCTTGAATATCTTTGCGTGAGGCTGATTTTCTTGCAGCGATATAGCCTGTGATCTTGTTATCATTGTCTTTAACTGGAAGGATTTCACTGTCTACCCAGTAATAGCGTCCATCTTTACGCAAATTTTTGACAAGGCCATTCCATGCTTGACCACTTTTTATGGTACTCCACATTTTTTCAAAAACAATCTTTGGCATGTCTGGATGGCGGATTATATTATGTGGTTGCCCGATTAGTTCATTTACACTATAACCTGAGACTTCACTAAATGCTCTGTTAGCATATGTTATAACGCCTTTTAAATCTGTTTGACTGATGATCGCAGAACCTTCAAAAAAATACTCTTCATCAATTGGTGTAGCTTTATTCATTGAAAAACCTTATAAGCTCATTGAGATACTAAAAATATCACAAATATATCATAAAGGAATGAAAAAAAAACTTAGTTATAAAATTTTTTGATAATTTTTGCATCTTTTTGGCTTAAAACTGTACTAATTTCCTCAATACTGAGCATTTTTAGAGCTTCAAAGGTTCCAAAATGATTAAGTAATTTTTGAATTTTTGCAGCTGAAATTCCATGTAAACTTAAAAGTTTACTTTCCTGATCAAGCTTAAGTTTTGTTTTTTTATGAAAGGTAATGGCACAACGGTGCGCTTCATCTCGAAGTCTTTGCACCCATTGTAGACGTTTGTCACTCTCTTGGAGCCGATATACATCTTCTTTTGTATAGATAATATCTTTTGCTTTGCCTTTGGCTCGATGTGCTTTGGCATCAACTTTTTCTTTTGAAATTGCAATAACATCGAGTGTAACACCATTGGAATCTAAAATTTCCAGAGCAAGTTTTAGGAGTGTCGCACCACCATCCAGTACCCATAGGTCAGGAGGAGAGCTTTTTGAAAAACTTTTGATTCTGCGTGAGAGTGTCTCACGCATTTGAGCATACTCATCACGTGCTTGAAGATGGTATGTTCTATAAGATTTTTTATCAAATTTTCCATTTTCATATACTATCATCGCTCCAACAGTGGCAATGCCAGCCATATGTGAGTTGTCAAAGACTTCAACCCTGTAAGGAGTCTGCTCTAATTCACAGAGTTCTTGTAACTCTTGAATGATTTTTTCATCTCGTGTCTTTCGTTCTTTCTTCAGCAGCTCTTTTGCATTGAGTAGAGCAAGATCAATAAGATCTTTTTTCTTACTGCGTTTTGGTACTATAATATTTGCATTTTTTTCAAATGTTCGGCTAAGATGCTTTGTAATGAGCCCTAAATCTTCAAAGGCTTCAGCAACTAAAATTGGAGCCACGATAGGAGGTTTTTCGTCTTTATAAAAATCAAGTAGGGCTCGTGAGTAAAGTTCATTTGAATCAAAACCCTCACGCAGATGAACGATGTCGTGCGATGAGGAGATGATTTTTCCGTGACGCATGAAAATTCGAACAACAGCTGCTCTGTTTTCTACGTGAGCAACAACGAAAATATCAAAGTTTTCACTGCTTGCAAAATCTATATCACTTTTTATCTCTGAGCGATTAATCTTATCCATTCTATCCCGCAATTCTGCTGCTTCTTCAAAACGCAACTCCTCTGCATAGAACTCCATTTTTTTTTGTAACTCTTTTAGGAGTAATTTTTTGTTTTTTATCAGTTTTGTGGCCAGGTTTATCTCTTCTTGATAGCGTTGTTTCGTTACAGGAAGCTCACAGGGACCAAGGCATTTACCTATCTGATGATATAAGCAGAGTTTCTTAGACTTAAGAGAGCCTTTTTTTTGAACGAGTTTTACTATTTCATAGAGAGAATTTAAGATATCACGTGCACCAATGCTGTAAGGTCCGAAGTATGTGATCTCTTTACTACTTATAATTTTACGGGTAATTCCAAATCGTGGATACTCTTGGGAATTATCTATGTAAATGTAAGGATAGGTCTTATCATCACGTAAAAGGATATTATATTTGGGATTGAGTTGTTTTATAAGTGAGTTTTCTAAAATAAGTGCATCATGTTCTGAATTTACAACTATATAGTTTAGTGCAGTAGTTTGCTCTAACATGTTAATAATTCTTTGAGAAAGAGTTGGATTTGGACGTAGAACAGGAGTAAAAAGCCAGTAACTTTTGACTCTGTTAGCAAGATTTTTTGCTTTACCTATATAAAGAAGTTTCCCATTTTTATCAAAATATTGATAAATTCCTGCCGATTTTGGCAGATTTGTAATACTCTCTTTAAGATTCATGATGTTCTTTTATAATTGTTTGAATTGATTTGAAAATCTCTTGCAATTTTTTATCTTGCGTTGTAATTTGAAACTCTCCTCTTGCCCGTTCAGGATAGTGCTGATGTTCTTTGGTTTGCTCTTGTTCATTTGGTTTTGGTGTTGGAGAGTGTGTTACAAAAGCTTTGATATCTTGAATATTTAACTCTTTACATACTTCTGGTTGTACAAACTTTAAAGCACTTTTAATACTTTGTATATTATTATCAAACTCTTGTTTGGCACCCGGATGATTAAGTACAAAAAAAAGTGTACCATTTTTTATGTATGCAAATTTTATCATTTTTTGCAGTGGTGCTGAAAAACTAAGGCGTATGGTGTCTATGCACTTAAAACGAGATAATTTAGAAAATTGAGGTCGATTTTGAATAGAATTAATAATATCACGGGCATTTTTCATATGGCAATTATAACAAGCTTTTTGTTAAGTTTGAGTGCTTGTGGCTATAAAGCACCTCCATATTATCAAGAGAGTACGCCTAAGGGTGATAAAAATGTGGAGTTCCATTATAAAAAGAAAGATTTTGAGAACAACGAAACGAATGTGGGTTGTCACTGATGTTCCATTATGATGTGATAATTATTGGTGCCGGAGTAGCTGGTCTTTATGCTGCAATGAATCTTCCTGAAGATAAAAAAGTACTCTTGATCAATAAACGACAAACATTTAAATGTAATACATTCTATGCACAAGGTGGTGTAGCACTTGCTCGTGATGATGCAGATATACCATTCCATATCAAAGATACCTTAGCTGCAGGTGATGGTTTGTGTGATAAGGAGGCTGTAGAATTATTAAGTAGGCACTCACGCGAGGCTATTGATGATTTAATCAAGAATGGTTTTGAGTTTGACAGGGATGAAGAAGGTAATTTACTCTATACAAAAGAAGCAGCACATTCATGCGAGAGAATTCTTCATGCTGGAGGGGATGCAACCGGACGCTATTTACACCATTTTTTACTGCAACATAATCCTCACGCAATGCTCTCTGATGCACGTGTGGTTGATTTGCTTATTCACGATGGGGAATGCTATGGTGTAACGGTGTTAGACCATAGAAAGAGTTATAATATCTACGCAAAAGATGTTATTATTGCTAGTGGTGGTGTTGGCTCACTTTATGAGTATCATACAAATGCACCATGTATCAGTGCTGATATGCAAGGACTTTGTCTAATGAAAGGTATCAAACTTGATAGAATGGAGATGCTTCAATTTCATCCGACCGTTTTTGTGAACTCTGATGGTGCACAGAAGATGCTTTTAACAGAAGCGTTGCGTGGTGAAGGTGCAACGATTGAAGATGAAAATGCGAAGCGCTTCTTATTTGAGTATGATGATCGGGGAGAACTTGCCTCACGCGATATTGTTTCAAAGTCAATCTACAAGTATAAGAAGAAAACAGGTTTGCAGGTCTATCTTAATACTGAAAATTTTGATGAAGAGTATTTTGAACACAGGTTTCCAAATATATATAAAAATCTTCGAGCACTGGGTTATAAGGTACCAAAAGACAGAGTACCAATATCTCCAGCATTTCATTATGCTATAGGTGGTATACGAACTGATCTGCAAGCTCGTATACCAAATGTTAAAAACCTTTATGCCGTTGGTGAAGTTGCTTCAACAAGAGTTCATGGTGCAAACAGACTTGCTTCCAACTCACTTTTAGAAGGATTGGTTTTTGCAAAGATAGCTGTTGATTCTATATTGCGGAATAAGACATCAAGAAAATTTAGAGCATTTGATGTCAGTGATGAGGTTATGAGTCTTAAAAATGATAAGATCAAAAAGAATCAACTTCGCCACGTTATGTGGGAAAATGTATCTATAATCCGAACAAAAAGTGGATTAAATGATGCTTTAGAGACAATTAATGCTCTTTTAAAAGAAAAAATTGGTAAACTTTTAAAATTTCGTTTACTAACAGCTAGAGAGATAGTCATCTCGGCATTAAATAGAAGTGAATCTATAGGGGTTCATACAATACAAGAGGAGAAATAATGGAACATGGTTCAGTAGCTGAAGGTGTAGTGCAGGCTGCACAACATGCAGCAACAGATATAAACCTTGCCACAACATGGGTAGGATGGTTGAGTTTAGCGGTTTTTGTAATAGCTTACTATTTTATTGCAACAGAAGAGAAATATGAGATAAATAAGGCAAAACCAGCACTTTTTGCAGGTACTTTTATGTTTATGCTTATAGGGATCTATTATGCTATAAATGGTTTAAACCCTGATCCTTTACATGATGAACTGGAACATTTAATCCTCGAGATTGCTGAGATCTTCTTCTTCTTATTGGTTGCAATGACATATATTGAAACACTGTTAGAACGTGGTGTCTTTGATCTTATGAAGTATAAACTCGTTTCAAAGGGGTATTCTTATAAAAAACTCTTTTGGCTTACAGGCCTTTTGGCATTTTTTATCTCCCCGGTAGCTGATAATTTGACAACGGCGCTTATCCTCTCAACTGTCCTGTTTACGATTGATAAGAAAAATATAAATTTTTTAGTTCCAGGTGCTATTAATATTGTTGTCGCTGCCAATGCTGGTGGTGCGTGGTCACCTTTTGGTGATATCACAACGCTAATGGCATGGACGGCAGGAAAAGGAGAATTCGTTGATTTTCTCTATCTTTTTCCTGCTTCTGTCGTTGGTTGGGGGATTACGGCATTCTTACTTTCGCTTTCGGTTCCTTCTGGTGAACCACATTTTGATGCAGCAACAGAAAAAAAACCTGTTGTTCTGGATGGTGGTATGACTGTAGCTTATCTTGGTGTCAGTACAATTGTGCTTGCAGTTTTAGGACATACATTTTTCCATTTCCCTGCTATGTGGGGTATGATGTTTGGTATGGCAATCTTAAAACTTTATGCATTTCAACTTAAACGAAGTGGGAAAAACAGTTTTGATATTTATGTAAATATGCAAAAAGTTGAAAATGATACACTTCTTTTCTTCTTTGGTATCTTGTCTGCTGTTGGTGCATTGCACTTTTTAGGATTTTTAGAGTATGTTCACGAACTTTACAGCTTAGTTGGTTCAACAGCGGCTAATGTTGGAGTAGGTTTTCTCTCCGCAGTTGTTGATAATGTTCCTGTTATGAGCGCTATCTTAAAAGCTTCACCAAATATGGATATAGCACAATGGATGCTGGTAACAATGACAGCAGGAATAGGGGGGAGTCTTATCTCTTTTGGTTCTGCTGCGGGTGTTGGTGTAATGGGAAAACTTCGTGGTATTTATACTTTTGGTAGTCATATGAAACATGCATGGACAATTTTAGTAGGTTATCTTATCTCTATTGTTATCTGGTATCTACAATTTGAAATTATGGGACTTTATTAAAATAATGCTCTTCTTGGGTTCAGAGGAAGAATCTGAACCCACTCTTACTAAACAAATGAAATCTTAATCTACTTTTTGTTATCCTTTCATACTTACTTATAATTATAAAAAGGCATTTATATGAAAAATGTTAGCATCATCGTTTTAGATTTTGGATCGCAATATACACAACTTATCGCTCGTCGTCTACGTGAAGACAAGATTTACTGTGAAATTCTTCCTTACCATACAAAAGTAGAAGAAATTCAAGCAAAGAATCCTAAAGGGATCATCCTCTCGGGTGGTCCATCTTCTGTATATAATGAAGATGCTTATGAAGTAGATCAAGGTGTTTACTCTATGGGTATTCCTGTTCTTGGTATCTGTTATGGGATGCAGAGAATTGCAGTTGATTTTGGTGGGAGTGTGATTCGCTCAGATCATCATGAATATGGAAAAGCAGAACTCGACATCGTTGGTTATCCAGATAGTGTATCTCCTCTTTTTGTAGAGTGTGACAATAATCGTATCGTTTGGATGAGTCACTCTGATAGAGTTGATACACTTCCTGAAGGTTTTGAAGTAATCGCCACTTCTGCAAACTCTCCGTATGCAGCTATTGCAAATAATGAAAAACGTGTTTACGCAATGCAATTTCACCCAGAAGTACAGCACTCAGAAGAGGGTTATTTAATGCTTCGTAACTTTGCAAAAAATATTTGTGGTGTTACTGAAAAATGGAAAATGGAGCACTTCTTAAAAGAGCAAATCGCTAAGATCCGTGAGCAGGTTGGTGATGGAAAAGTACTCTGTGGTCTCAGCGGTGGTGTTGATAGTTCTGTTGTTGCTGCAATGCTTTATGAGGCGATTGGTGACCAGCTTGTCCCTGTATTTGTAGATAATGGACTTTTACGTAAAGGTGAGCGTGAACAGGTTGAACAGGTATTTAAAGTTAATCTTAAAGTGCCTCTGGTTGTTGCAGATGCAAAAAATCTTTTCTTGGATCGTCTTGCCGGTGTTGATAATCCTGAAGAGAAGCGTAAAATTATTGGACATACTTTTATCGAGGTTTTTGAGCAAGAGGCAAAAAAGCATGAAGGTATCAAATTTTTAGCACAGGGAACACTCTATCCTGATGTTATTGAATCTATCAGTGTGAACGGCCCAAGTGAAGTTATCAAGTCACACCACAATGTCGGTGGACTTCCTGACTGGATGGATTTTGAGCTTATTGAACCGTTGCGTGAGCTCTTTAAGGATGAGGTGCGTAAAATTGGACTTGAGCTTGGTCTTCCAGAAGGTATGATCAATCGTCATCCATTTCCTGGACCAGGTCTTGCAATTCGTATTATGGGAGATGTAAACCCATCTGATCTCGACCTTTTACGTGAGGCAGATGTAATACTTCTTGATGAACTTAAAGCAAGTGGTTATTATGCAAAAACGTGGCAGGCATTTGCAGTACTTCTTAATGTAAAATCTGTTGGTGTTATGGGGGATAATCGTACTTATGACAATACAGTATGTGTAAGAGTTGTTGAAGCAGTCGATGGAATGACGGCAACATTTGCTCACCTTCCACATGATCTGCTTGAACGAATTTCAAGAAGAATTATTAATGAGGTTGACGGCATCAATCGTGTGGTTTACGATATTTCATCAAAACCACCTGCTACTATAGAATGGGAATAGGCGAGAGCTTATCCCATGCGTCCGATTTACCTTTTTTCCATATCATCACATCCTGATGCAATAAGTATCAACTCACTTGATATAACTTTTTTTAAACCTGCAATTGATTTTTCTCATTATGATGCATTTATTATCACCTCTAAGCAAGCTAGCAAGGCACTCAAACAATACGAGACAAAAGAGTATGCTCATTTACCGGCATTATGTATTTCGCAGCAGAGTGCAAAAGCATATGAATCATTAGGTGGAAAAGTTTTAGATATTGGAGCAGGGTATGGAGATACTTTGGTCGAGAAGATCAAAGCTTACCCAAAAACAAAAAAATGGCTATATCTTCGTGCCAAGGTTGTCGCTTCAGATTTCGTCGAGGTATGTAAAAAAGATGCATATCATATAGATGAAGTTATTGTCTATGAAAGCCAATGCTCAAAAGATATATTAGCTGTAAATGTAGAAGAAGATGCTATTTTGATCTTTACATCACCTTCAAGTGTGGAGTGTTTCTTACATAAAAGTGAGATAAGAGAGAGTAATAGAGTGATTGTGATTGGAAAAACGACAGCTAAAGCTCTTCCTAAGAATATTGATTATACTATATCAAGAGAAAAGACGATTGACGGATGTTTTAAAATATTAAATAAGGTTTGATTTGCGTATAGTAATCTTTTTACTACTATTAGTCTCTTTTATACATGCACAGTATTTACGAACAATTAGAATAGGAACTTATCCTAATGAATCTACAGCAAAAGAAGCATTGAATGAAATTCAAAAGTATGCTTCTAACAATCCTACTATATCAACACTTCAAAGAGAATGGGATTTCAAATTCAAAGAACGTCAATCTGGAAAGTATTATATTACTCTTGTAGAACCATTTCGTGATAGGAGTGTTTTACAGCAGGTTCTTGATAATTTGCGACTTGTATATCCTGATATATATGTTACGCGTTTAAAATCATATGTGTCAGCACCAAAAAAAATTCCTGAGCCAAAGAATATAATTGTTAAAGAAAGTTTCCCAATCTTAAAAAAAGAGCAGGCATCTGTAGTTATTGAAAAAAAAACTGAAATACCAGTAGAAAAAAAAGTAGAATTAAAAAAAGTTGAAGTACCTCTTGAAACCGTAGGTATAAAGGAAATTTCTGAAAAGAAGAAAGGTATAGATTATACTTTTTATATTTTTGTGTTTATTCTATTCATTTTATTTTCTGCAACTATACTATTGTTTATTCTATTTAGAAAATATAAAAAAAATTCTGAAGATCTTTTAATGCAAAAGATGATGCTTCAAGAACAGTTAGAACAAGCAAATAAAAAGTTAAAAAATAAAGATAAAGTTTTTTCACATACAAGCCATGAACTTAGAAACCCAATGAGCGCAATCATTGGCCTTTCCCATTTACTTTTAGAAGAGAGCATGCAGCTAAAACAAAAAGAGTACGTTAAAAAAATTGAGGGTTCTGCAAAATACCTTTTAGAAATTATCAATGATATTTTAGATCTTTCAAAAATGGAAGCAGGTGCTTTAAAGATGGAACAAAGAGAGTTCAATATCAATCATGTTATTCGTCATGTTGTAAATATTGTCTCTGTTGCAGCAAGGGAAAATGGTACTAGGGTTGAACTTGATATTCATAAAAATGTTCCCCCTTACATTGTTGGAGATTCTTTACGTTTAACGCAAGTACTTATTAATCTTTTAAGTAATGCTGTAAAGTTTACTAAAAATGGTGTTGTCATTCTTTCTATCAGAAAAACGTCTCAGCATGGTGAAATGTTGACATTGGAATTTATTGTCAAAGATAATGGCATTGGAATGACACAAAATCAGCTCAATCATATATTTGTTTCTTATGCTCAGGCAAGCGAATCAACTGCCAGAGAGTTTGGAGGTACGGGACTTGGACTTTCAATAGTAAAATATCTTGTAGATATAATGAAAGGTGATATTCAGGTTGAAAGCAAAAAACAGCATGGAACAACCTTTGTAGTCCATTTACAGTTTAATACATTAAAAGCAAATGAAAAACGATTTTATAGATTACCTTCTAAAGAGTATTTGAATAAAAGAGTACTTATAGTTGAAAAATCTCAGGGAAATATAGACAAGTTAAAAGATGCTTTTAGTTATTTTAACTATCTTATTCATACAATTCCATCCTTTGATGATATCGTATTTGATGCGAATATGAAATTTGATATTGTGATCATTAATAAAGATCAAGTAAATTCAAAACTAATTGGCATAATAAAAAAGATGAAGGAAAAAAATAAAACGAAATTTATACTCTTTTCCAATTCTATTTTAGAAGTTGATAAAAAACTCTTAGAAGAGTTAGAAATAGATGAACATCTAAATAGACCTTTTACACAAGAAGATGTTCTTGAATTGTTAAAAAAAGTTTGTAGTATCGGTAAAGTGGCTCATAAAATTAATAAAGCGCAACTACCAAAAGAGAAGTTGAAAACTTTACAAAAGAAAAAAGTACTAATAGCTGAAGATAATCGCTTAAATCATAAAGTGTTAAGTGAAATTCTTTCTGATACACCTTTAGAAATTTTATTTGTTGAAAACGGAGAAGAAGCACTGAAAGTGATTCGTACAACAATTCGAAAATTTGATCTTATTCTTTTAGATATAAACATGCCAAAATTGAATGGTTATGAGACGGCACTAGAAATAAGAAAATTGGAAAAATATAATGATGTGCCTATATTGGCCTTAACAGCAGATGTTATGCAAGATGCGATTGATAAAACATACGAAGTCGGTATGCAAGGACATATAGCCAAACCAATCATTGTGAATACTTTTTATGAGAGATTATATAATATTTTAAAAGAAGATAAAGCAATATCGCTTCCATATATACAACAAAAGTCTAAAAGTCTAAAATTTAAAGAATTCTCACCAACAAAAGCATTGGTTCACATTCATAATGATACAGAACTCTATGAGTCACTTTTAGAAGATTTTTATCAACTTTACAAAAATTCTGCTCAAGAATTGGAAAAACTTCTTAAAGCAGGAAAATTTAAAGAAGCAAGGGCAAAAGCTATTGATATTAAAGATGTTGCATTTAATGTTGGAGCATATAAGCTCTATGAAGATGCCGCAGATATGCAGTACACTTTTGAAAAAGGTAAAAGAGGAAATTATTTTGAAGTGCTCAGCCATTATCAAGAGACCTTGTCAGCTTTATTGCAAGAGATAAAAAGATATTTACAAGAGAAATAAAAAAAGATAATTTATAAATTAATTTCAAGCAAATTTTGAGTATAATATTTCATATAGTCTGAGTAGTTCGTGTCAACACGTATATGAGGGTTCTACATATTCATATCGTGAACAAGTAGAACTAGCGTGTGTCGATGATCTCGCTTGAGGTATGTTAACTCTTCCGATGAGACTGTCGCCGTCAGTTAGTTCTCTCTTCACCCAAATTCGGCTTTTAGAACCAAGCCAATAGTGTGACGGCTACTCGGATTATATATGAGTGAAAAGTTTACTTAGAGTATGATGATACTTTGAGTAAACTTTTTTTATTTAGATGGAGAATTGATGAAGATTTTAATACTTGGCAGTGGTGGACGTGAGTACTCAATAGGACTTGCTATTATGAATGAAAATGCAGGACATGAACTCTTTTTTCAACCGGGAAACGGAGCTACTGATGAGCTAGGCACAAACTTAAATATTAAAGATTATGAAGAGTTAGCTGCTTTTGCAAAAGCTAATGGTATTGAACTTACTATTGTCGGTCCTGAAGCTCCTCTTGTTGATGGTGTTGTTGATATATTTAAATCTGAAGGACTTACAATTTTTGGGCCGAGCAAGGAAGCTGCACAACTTGAAGGCTCAAAAGTCTATATGAAAAACTTTTTAGCAAAGTATGATGTTCCTACGGCTCGTTATATTGAAAGTGATTCCATCGAAGAACTCTTTAAATTTACAAATACTTTAAAAGTTCCTATTGTCGTCAAAGCTGATGGGCTTTGTGGTGGTAAAGGTGTGATTATCGCACAAAGTCATGATGAAGCAAAAAAAGCAATCTCTGAGATGCTTAGTGGTAAAAGTTTTGGTGATGCGGGTAAAAAAGTGATCGTTGAAGAGTTCTTAGATGGGTATGAGCTCTCTATGTTTGCAGTATGTGACGGAAAAGATTATATTTTACTTCCTGCAGCTCAAGATCACAAACGTGTGGGCGATGGTGACACAGGTCCAAATACAGGTGGAATGGGTGCATACGCTCCAACGCCACTTGTCGATGAAGAACTTTATCAAAAGGTGCGTGATAGAATTATTCGTCCGACACTTGATGGCATGCAAAAAGAGAGTGCTCCATTTGAGGGAGTCCTCTTTATCGGAATTATGGTTGTAAACGGTGAGCCAATTACATTAGAGTTTAATGTTCGTTTTGGAGATCCGGAGTGTGAGATTTTAATGCCTCTGATGACTTCAAGTGTTGCAGATATGTTTTACAAAGCTGCAACAAATCGTCTTGCTGAGATAAAAGTAGAATTTTCTGACCAGTATGCAGTAGGTGTGGTTATGGCAAGTGAAAATTATCCGTATGGTTCTTCTACTCCGGCTGAGATTATTCTAGATGATGTGCATCATGAGGAGATTGCAAAATATACGCATATCTCTTTTGCAGGTGTAGGCCGTGAAGATGGAAAGCTTTATGCAACAGGTGGGCGTGTACTTGTCTGTGTTGGTCTTGGAGATAGCATTAAAGAGGCCCGTGACCGTGCATATCTAAGGTGTGGACAAGTACATTTTGCCGGTAAAAAATTCCGTCGTGATATAGCTTACCAAGCACTCTAGGAGCTCATATTTGAATGAAGATATAGAGAACTTACTCCATAGAGAGGGATTGGAATTAGCAAGTATTAAAAAGAGGTCTATGGCTTTTTTTATTGATGAAATGCTGCTCTCATTTCTGCTTATTATTGCTATGTCAGATTCGTTCTTTAATGCAAAAACTGTGGAAGAAATGATAATACTGACAAACAGTTTTATGTTTGAATACTTAATAATGAAGATAGTGTATCAGACTTTTTTTGTTATGCAATATGGAGCTACACTTGGTAAAATTGCGATGAAAATCCGTATTGTTGAGATTGCAACACTGCAAAATCCTTCTTTTATATGTTCTTTTAATAGAGCAATCTTTCGTATTATAAGTGAAATGCTTTTTTATCTTGGATTTTTGTGGGGTATGATGGACTCTACTCGTCAAACATGGCATGATAAAACTGCAAAGACTTTGGTTGTAAATGCGTAAATTATTTCTGCTTCTTCTTTTTGTAGGAACTCTTTTTGCCTCAGATAAAGTTGAGATTTATGCTTCTAAATTAACATCTTCTCAAAATGGGATTGTGAATGCATCGGGTGGAGTCTCTGTTATTTACAAAGAATATATCCTTACTGCAGATCGTGCCCGTTATGATAAAAGAAGTGGAGAACTTGAACTTTTTGGAAATATACGTGCAAATCATGCAGGAAAATATAAAGTTTTAGGTAAATACGCAAGATTAAATATTGCAAAAAAAGAGCGTCTGTTTAAACCTTTTTACATGATAGATAATAAATCTGATGTCTGGATGAGTGGAGATGCAGGTTATGCCAGTAAAGAAGAGATAGATATCTCCTCTGGAGTTGTTAGCGGTTGTAATCCGGTTGACCCACTATGGACAATGGAGTTTTCCTCATCAGATTATGACACAGAATCGATGTGGATAAACCTCTATAATATGCGTCTTTATATTGATGATATCCCAGTACTTTATACACCATATTTTGGATATTCACTTGATACAACAAGACGAACAGGACTTTTAAAACCGTCTGTTGGTTATTCCAATGATGAAGGATTTTATTACCAACAACCATTTTACATAGCAGAACAAAATTGGTGGGATTTAGAACTTTTACCACAGATAAGAACGCAGCGTGGAGCAGGGATTTATACAAAATTTCGTTTTATTGATTCAAAAGTTTCCAGCGGTTATATTAAAATGGGTTATTTTAAAGAAAAAAGCGATTATTTTAAAGAAAAAAATCTTCAAAATGACTCTCATTATGGTTTTAATATAAAATATGACAATAGAGATTTTTTGAATCTTTGGAGTGGAAAAAATTTTAAAGGACAATCAGGTCTTTATGTTGATGTCAATCATATGAATGATGTTGATTATATAAATCTCTCTTCTAACGATACAACAAACAGATCAACTGCGACTCAGGTTCTTTCTAGGGTTAATATTTTTTATAATACACAACAAAATTATTTTGGTTCATACCTGAAATATTATCAAGACCTGACATTAGAAAATAATGATAATACTTTACAAAAATTACCTGTAGTTCAATATCATTACTACTTAGATACTTTACTTAAAGATCATCTTCTTTATTCTTTGGATGTAAAAAGTAATAATTATTATCGAAAAGTAAATAATAAAGTGATCCAGACAGATATAAACCTGCCAATTACTTTGCAAAGTTCATTTTTTGATGAATATTTGACACTCTCTTATACGGCAAATCTTTATATGCAACATTCTGCTTTTAGTGGAGAAGATACACGAACTCATTTTAACTATAGAGATGGTTACTATGCGAGAAATTATCATTCTATCAACGTTTCATCTCAGTTAACAAAAAAATATGATAACTTCAGTCATGTAATAGGATTCGGTATAACGTATAATAAATCTGGTTGGAGTCAAAAGACTGGATTCTATGAAGATAATGCAAATTTTTGTTCTGATAGTGCAAATATGATTGATCCTGATTATGAAGCACGATGTGAATTTTATAATATTACAAATATAGATAATGCAGCACGATTTGAATTTATACAATATCTTTATGATAAATCAGCAAATCAGATTCTTTATCATAGAATGGCACAACGTATATCTTACTCTGATAATGCAAGTCGTTATGGAGAGTTGGAGAATGAGTTAGATTATAAGATCACATCTTATCTCTCTTATTATAATAATATGTTCTATAATTATGATCAGCATGGTTTTTCGAAAATTTTCAATAAAATTTCTATTTCTAGTGTGGATTATGGGCTAAGAGTTAATTTTTCTCATTTATTTAGAGATACATTTAAAATAACAGATCCTTTACGCTACACAAGTTATATTACTTCTAGTGCAGAGTATGACTATAATAGACACTATACATTTTCTGCACTGTATAATTATGACCTTGAAACAAAAAAGAAAAAAAGTATGTCTGTAGGATTCATGTATAAACAACGATGTTGGAATTTTGGTCTAAAATATAGAGAAGATAATAGACCTGTACTTTTACAAAATGGTGAATCAGCATCAATCTATGATAGGTATATTTATATCACTGTTATTTTAAAGCCATTGATGCAACCAACAAAGAACAGTTCTTTAATTACATATAAGCTGCCAAACTCTCAGGCAAATTAGGAGTACTAAGATTGCAAAAATATAAAAACATCTTAATTAATCGTCAAGATGCGGCACAAAAACTTATGGATATAATGCCTATGCATAAATTGAAAGAGGAAGTATGGAACATCGTTGCTGTATCTAAAGGTGGTTTGGAATTAGGTGCATGCTTCAAAGAAAAACGCCCAAACCCTTTAGATATATTATTTTTAGAAGCTATTATGGCACCTCATAATCAAGAGTGTGAAGTCGCTCGCGTGAGTGAAACAGAAGAAATAGTCCTGAATGAAAATTTGATAGATGCTTTTGAAATTCAGTATGATTATATTTATGGTGAAGCACATAGAAAGCATGAAGAGGATATACTTAGCCATATATATCAATACAGAAAGGGCCGACCTTTCCCATCGATGCAAAATAAAGTAGTTTTACTTGTAGATGAAGGAAGTGAAACAGGTACTAAGTTTATGACAGCATTAAAAACTGTGTTAAATCAAAAACCAAAAGCGGTTTATATTGCTGTGCCAGTGCTTCCAAAAGATGTATTGGAAGTTTTAGAAACTTTTGTGGATGATATCTTTTTCTTATATGATATTGATGATTACGTAGAAACAGATTTATATTACAAAAATTTAAATGAACTTGATGATGAAGTTATAGAAAAAATATTAGAGGAAAATAGATGACATATGATGTGAAACTAAATTTAGAAAATAGGGAAGAAGCATATAGCTTTGGTGATGTTGCAAAACAGGCGAATGGTAGTGCATGGTTAAAGTCGGGTAAGACAGTTATCCTAGCGACAGTGGTAATCGATGAAACAGAGATTGTAAAAGATGACTTTTTACCACTTACTGTGCAGTATATCGAAAAAACGTATGCCGCAGGAAAGATTCCTGGTGGATTTTTTAAACGTGAGACAAAACCGAGTGACTTTGAGACACTTACCTCTCGTATAGTTGATAGAAGCCTGCGTCCGCTCTTTCCAAAAGGTTTTGGTCATCCGACACAGATAACAATTATGGTTTTTTCTGCTGATGGGGAGTCTGATATGCAGGTCTTAGCACTTAATGCAGCATCAGCAGCACTTTATGTCTCAGATATAGATATCAACAGAAGTGTTTCAGCTGTTCGTGCGGCCAAAGTAGATGGTGAACTTATTTTAAACCCAACACTCACGCAACTGAAAAACTCAACACTTGATCTCTATCTTTCAGGTACAAAAGAGGAACTCTTAATGATTGAAATGCGTTCAATCGGCAGTGAGAAAATAGATGTAGAAGAGATTCCAGAACCTATGTTAGATCCTATTATGGATCCATCTATCGGAACGGTTGTGCTCTCACAGCATGTATCAAATGCAATGAATGAGGATGAACTTATAGAAGTGTTGGATAAAACACAAAAAGTTCTTTTTACAGCCAATGTAGAATATGAAGTGGCATTTGGAGTATATCAAAAAGATATTAAATCTTTGGAGTTAAAAGCACATCAATTAAATGATGAGATGGTAGTGTATGTAAAAGAGAATCATCGAAGTGATATTGAACATGCACTCTCACAAATGGCAAAATCGGAACGCTCAACTGCTCTGCGTGAGCTGCGTAAAAATATCATAGCTTCTAAAGAAGAGTGGGCAGATGTTGAGCTTGAGTTAGAACTCAAAGATGCTATTGAAGCAGTAAAACGCGATTTTGTAAGAGCTCAGATATTAAATGATAAAGTCCGTGCAGATGGCCGTGCTTTAACAGAGGTAAGACCTATTAGTATTGATACCAATATTCTTCCATCTGCTCACGCATCATGTCTCTTTACGCGTGGTCAAACACAAGCACTTGTAGTTCTTACTATGGGTGGACCAAAAGATGCACAGATGTTCGAAGGTTTAACGGATGAGGGAACACAAAATGAAAATTTTATGGTGCATTATAATTTCCCTGGTTTCTCAGTAGGTGAAGCAAGTCCGATTATGGGAACGAAAAGACGTGAACTTGGTCATGGTAATTTGGCAAAAAGAGCACTTGAGCCAATTATTAATCTTGATGGACAGACTGTACGTTTGGTTTCAGAGATTTTAGAGTCTAATGGTTCATCTTCAATGGCAACGGTATGTGGCGGTTACTTGGCCCTTCGTGCAGCAGATATCGAGACAAGCGATACGGTTGCGGGCATTGCGATGGGAATGGTCAGTGACGGAGAGCAGTATGCGATACTTTCAGATATTATGGGACTAGAAGACCACGATGGCGATATGGACTTTAAAGTAACTGGTTCAAAAGAGGGTATTACTGCGATGCAGATGGATATTAAACTTGGTGGTATCAGTCTTGATGTACTCAAAGAAGCACTCTATCAAGCAAAAGAGGGTAGAAGTCATATTATAGATATTATGCTTGAGGCCCAAGAGAAGATAGAATTTAATGATGGTGTGCTTCCGTCAACTGAACATTTCCATATTGATCCGGGATTTATCGGTGAGATTATCGGCCAAGCGGGAAAAACAATCCGTGAAATTATTGAGAAGTTTGAAGTAGCGATCGATATAGACAAAAAAGATGGAAAAGTAAAAATTACAGGTAAAAACAAAGAAGGTGTTCATGGTGCTAAAGCTCATATTGAGAAGATCGTAAGTACCCCTAAAAAAGAGAAGATCAAATATGAAGTAGGTAATACTTATGATGGTGTTGTTAAACGCATTGTTGATTTTGGTGCTTTTGTTGAGCTTCCAGACGGTACAGACGGACTCCTGCATATCTCAAAAATTTCTAAAGAGAGAGTAAATGATGTAAAAGATGTACTCAGTGAAGGTCAAAAAATAAAAGTGGAAATTTTAGAGTTTAAAGGCAATAAAATCTCGCTTGGAATGGCTGAGTAAACAACTATTTAATAAGATTTGTTATCCTTGTATAGTTAATTTATATAAGGATACAATATTGAAACTATCAAGAAGAGATGCACTTAAGATCTCTGCAGCAACAGTTGCTGCAACTGCACTCTCTGCGTGTACAAATGAAAACATTAAACTTCCTAAAAAACAAAAAACAAAAAATATTTTTTTACCATTTCCAAAGACAAAAGTACCTCGTGTTGTAGTAGTTGGTGGTGGATGGTCCGGTCTTTCCTTGGCAAAACAGCTTAAAGTTGAAGCACCACAGGCAGAAGTTATTCTGGTTGAACAGCGATTTGAGTTTGTCTCATGTCCTATGAGCAACTTATGGCTTGTTGATAAAATAGACCTGGAATTTTTAACACATGACTATCTTCAAGGTGCTCGTGAGAACAACTATACATTTTTTCAGGCTTCTGTTTATGGAATAGATAAAGAGGCAAAGATTCTTAAAACAACAAATGGCGATATAGAGTACGATTATCTGGCACTTGCTCCGGGAATTGATTATGACTACTCATTTTGGACAGATGACAAGATTTTGGAAAATAGGTTGAGAAATGAGTATCCGGCAGCCTTTAAACCTGGAAGTGAGCATATGACACTTCGCAATAAGATTCTAAATTTTAAGGGTGGCAACTTTATTTTTACAGTTCCTGCTGGAAACTATCGTTGTCTTCCTGCTCCATATGAGAGAGCCTGTATGGTGGCGGATTATTTTAAGATAAAAGGGGTTAAAGCAAAAGTAATCATCTTGGATGAAAATAATGATATTACTATTAAAGAGCACGGTTTTCATACAGCTATGGAAGAGCTCTACAGTGACTATTTAGAGTATGTGCCAAATGCCAAGATCGAAGAGATAGACTTAGATAAAAAGTTGGTTGTCACTGAGTTTGATGAGTTTGAATTTGAAGATGCTTCATTTTATCCTCACGTACGTGGAGCAAAGATTTTGGAGACTCTAGGATTTGCAAAAGACACTATCTATAATAAGATGGAGGCTAATATCGATCCTTTTAGTTATGAGGTGATCGGAGAGGAGAATATCTTTGTAAGTGGTGATGCTCGTCCTATGGGCTTTTCAAAATCTGGAAATACTTCCAACACAGAAGCCAAACATGTAGCACGTCTCATCGCAAGAAAGATCAACAAAAAGCCAAAGATCAAATGGGAATCTCCTGTTACTGTATGTATATCACTTGTTTCGATCAATCCTGAGAGAGGGATTTTCATTCATTCGGAATATGCATACAATAAAAAAGCAGGGCAGTTTGAGTTTGCTACTCCTGTGACCGATGAGATATGGAAAGGTAAACATGGCGAACAAAATGCTGCAAGTGCGTATGACTGGGCACGTGCAATGTATGCAGATATGTTTGAATAAATAGAGAGTTTAAACTACTTTTTATAAGAGAACGGTTATAATTCGCCTATCAATTTCTAGTAGGGAAATCTAGGCATTTATGTTTAGGTTGCTTCATGATACAAAATGAGGTTACGCTATCCGAACGGATTGTAATAATTTTAAGGAATATACAATGAAAAAAATTCTTTTTCTTTTAGTAGCATTATCTGCTGCTGCATTCGCTAACGATGGTGAAGTTGCAAACCAAACTCTTAAAGCATACTCTATGCTTGCTGCTGGTTTAGCAATCGGTACTG
>Ga0256828_1000242_pt1 | contig 37577 bp, 36 predicted proteins | sample CV88metaG_FD_185993 | JGI IMG/M metagenome (GOLD analysis project Ga0256828, IMG submission 185993) | Hydrothermal vent microbial communities from East Pacific Rise, Pacific Ocean - CV88 | ecosystem: Environmental > Aquatic > Marine > Hydrothermal vents | place: Pacific Ocean: East Pacific Rise...
TTACGAACACCGAAAATGAATTTTTTCATTTTTGGATTCCAACGACGAGTTTGGTGACCGAAGTGTACACCACATTCTAATAGGTCTTTCATAGTTACCATGAAATAAGTCCTTTAAAGGCATTTTTTGCCAGAAATTTTACTGGTTGGCTTTGGAAATGTCGGACATTAACTCCCTAAAAAAGGAGTTGCACCAGTTTTTGACATAACCTGTTAATGTTTATAATACTAAATAAGTAATATAAAAATCGGCGGATTATACAAAAAATATCATTAAAGATAGCTTTTTAGTCTTTAAATTTGGCATCACTTAATGCAGATATTCTTCGTAATGCTATATCAAGTACATGGTAAAAATTTTCAGAAGCACTTAGCATCTCTTTGTAGTACATTTTTGCTTTATCTAATTCTAATGAATCTAATTTTTTACCAAACATTTTTGAAAAAAGCCCTTTTTTCTCTTTAAAAAAGATAGCATGAATTTTTGAATATTCCTCATGCCATAGTGTATGTTGTATATCAAGTTTTTCAAATAATTGTAAGCCTAAAATATTACTAAATTCTTCTTGGTTAGGGTAGAGTAACTGACCCGATCTACAAGCAAATTTATCAACTTCTGTTGGATGAGAAACATTTTTCCCTTCAAGTAAATTTTCAATTTTTAGCATCTGATTTTGATGACTTTTTCTTATATCATTTAGCATGTCTAACATATCATTTTTTTTCATTCTAACTCCAAGTAATTAAAAAAATATTATTACATAACTTTAATAAATATTAGTATATAATCTTTAAAATTTTTTCTTAAGGATGTAATATGTCACAACCAACTCCAACGGATCATGAGATTATACTTGATCCAAAACGCTATATTGTTTCTAAAACAGATACAAAAGGTGTTATAGAATATGGTAATGATTATTTCGTTGAAATTTCAGGTTATACGGAATCTGAACTTATAGGAAAACCTCATAATATTATTCGCCATCCAGATATGCCTAAAATTGTTTTTAAAATGATGTGGGATCGTATTAAACAAGGTAAAAATATTATGGCAATAGTAAAAAATCTTGCAAAAGATGGAAGCTACTATTGGGTTGTTACAGAGTTTGAAGCTAAAAGAGACCCTCTTAGTGGTGAAATCGTATCTTATACTGCATTTAGAAAGTCTGCACCGAAAAAAGCAGTTGAAGCGATAGAACCTATTTATAAACAACTTTTAGAGATAGAAAAAGAGGGTGGCATGGAAGCAAGTGAACAATATCTTCGTAGTTATTTAGAAGATAAAGGTATCACTTATGATGAATTTATAAATAATTTAGTAGGGAATAAAGGTCTTTTTAAAGTCTTCTTTACTTTAATGAAAAAATTATTTTCTTAAAAGAGTTTTTTTTGAATTTTCAAAATCTATTAGAAAACGATAACATTATTGTACCTGATGATTTCTTTTATAAAGTACAGCGATATAAAGAACATCTACATAAATGGAATAAGATTCATAATTTAACAGGTGCAAGAGATGAAGCTACGATTAATGCATTTATTTATGATGCGATTTTTCCTTTAAGTTTTTTACCAAAAATACAAACACTTATGGATATAGGAACAGGAGCAGGTTTCCCTGGTATGATTCTTGCGTTTGGTTTACCTAATACACATGTAACTTTAGTGGAGCCTTTGACAAAAAGAGCAAGTTTTTTACAATTTATAAAAGCAGATTTGGGACTTGATAATGTTACTATCGTAAAAAAAAGGGTAGAAAATATGTCTCCTAAAATTTTTGATCTTATTACATCTCGTGCTGTTACACAAACACAATTACTTTTGGATTTAAGTCAAAATTTTAGAGATACACATTCAAAACTTCTTTTTTATAAAGGGGAAAAAGTTTTTGATGAGCTTGATACAAGTTTACTTGAAAATTTAGCTTATAAAATTATAGAAAAACAAAATAGACATTATCTACTTCTTGGAGAGACATTATGATACTAAAACTTTTACTGGTGATAGGTGTGATTGCTATCTTTTACTTTATGTTTATAAAGAAAAAACCTTCTTTAAGTCAAAAACAACAAAAACAGAAAACTCAAGCAAAGACAGCTGATAATGTTGATGAAATGGTGGAGTGTACAACTTGTGGTGTATATGTTTCGGTAGAGGAAGCTATTTTAAGCAATGGTAAGTATTACTGTTCAAGAGAGTGTATAGTTAAGGCTAAGTAATGTTGTTTTTTGGACATAGATTTATAGCTAATGAAAATTTTTATCATATTTTAGATATAGATGCTATTTTGAAGACACCTCCTCAAGCTACGCTTTTTCTCAAATGGGATGAAAATAATCTTGACATTATTAGTTATATGCAAGAAAATAATCTTTCTTTTGCTTTAGAAGTGGAAACACTTGAAGCTGTTATGTATGCTTCGGCATTAGGTGCTTGTTATATTTTTGTTCCAAAAGATTTGGTAAAAACAGCACAAAGTGTTGCCGAGAATTATCTTTTTGATGCAAAAATTTTAGTCTTTATAGAACATGAAAAAGAGATTGAATCAATGGCTCTTCTTGGTATCGATGGAGTAGTATTTGCTAATGCAATTGTCAAAATTAGTTCTTAACTTTTTAAGTATAATTGTTCTCTTTTTTTTTATTGATGGATGTAGTACACGTTATCCAACTACACATCATGTTCATAAATATCACTCAAAACATTATTTACAGGCACTTCAAAAAGCATCTCGAAGGTGGCATGGCGTTGCGTATCGTTATGGAGGAGAGAGTAAACGAGGTGTTGATTGTTCAGGTTTGGTACAACGAGTATATGCAGAAGCTTTTTCTTTACATGTACCAAGAACAACAAGGCAACAAGCAAAGATAGGCTTTCATATACGAAAAAGTGATTTAGTGGCTGGGGATCTTATTCTTTTTAAAACGGGGTATAATACTTTTCATTCTGCTATTTATCTTGAAAAAGGGAAATTTCTACATGCTTCTACAAAGTATGGTGTTCGTATTAGTCATCTGAGTAATGCTTACTGGCAACGAACATATTATACAGCAAGAAGAGTATTACCCTAAAATTTTACGCTTTATATAAGGTTTGAGTGCTGTTAAAATTTCATAACTTATAGTCTTTACATGTAGAGCTACTTTTCGTGCATCATTAAAAAGTAAAAGTTCTTTTTGTGTTGTCGCAAAGGAACTATTATCCATAGATATACGCCCAACTATAGAAATTCCATCTGGTGTTTTATATGTGTTGGAACAGGCTCTAAAAAAACCATCAGCATAGCCAATATCATAAGTACTGATAGTACAATTTTTAGAGGCTTTAAAAGTAGCACCATAGCCGACGCATTCTCCTTTTTGTAAACTTCTTGAAGAGATTTTTTCTGCATATAAACTTAATATAGGTTTGAAATTATGATTTGCATACTTTTGAGGCATATCCAAACATCCATAAGCGGCTATACCAACTCGTGCTATGTCTTCTGTAAAGTTTTCTTCACGCATTAAGGCCGAAGAGTTACACGAATGAAATGCAATTTTTTTATGGAGTTGTGTTGTACATACTTGTTTTAGTTGTTCAAAATATGCTTTTTGCTGGCTATAGATATTGTTTGATTCATCTGCACTGCTGTGATGTGTAAAAAGGGCTTGAAGATCGAGGTTATACTCTTGTATGAGATTGAGTGTTTCTTTAAGTTCATCCATTTTAATACCATTGCGTCCCATTCCTGTGTCTATTTTAAGATGTACTTTTGTTTGTTCTGGAAATACTTTTATATCATTCTTATCGTTAATTGTATAGTGAATTTTACTATCTTTTTGCGTAGGTATTTCAGATAAAACAAGGATAGACTGAAAAAAATCTCGTACCATCATTGCTTCTACTTGACAACGAACAACAGCTTTTTGTATGCCATACTCTCTTGCCATAGAAGCTACTTCTAAAAGACCATGACCATAGGCATTGTCTTTTAAAACAAGTGCTATTTTATTTTTACTTTTAGTTTTCTTTGCAATAATGTCAAGATTATGAAAAAAATGTTTTTTATTTAATGTGATGTAAGCCATAAGGAATTATACCAATGAAACGACTAATAGCAGAGTTTGAAGAACAAAATTTTACTCAAATTATTTTCCCCCATCAAGAAACAGACTGGAAGCCTTACCTTCAAGAGGCAGAACAATGCTTTGTAAATATCATCAATGCCATTGCCGAGTTTCAAAAATGTCTTGTGATTTGTGCTAACAAACAAGAGGTTCAAACCTTTTTTCAACCTCATAAAAACATCTATTTTGTGGAGTATGTAACAGATGATACATGGGCAAGAGACTGCTCAGCTTTAAGTGTTTGTGAAGATAATAAAGTAATGCTTTATGATTTTACTTTTAGTGCATGGGGTGATAAATTTGAGGCAACAAAAGATAATCTTCTTACCTCTTCTCTAGCACACTGCTACTCTTGTGATGTTAAAAAAATAGCGTATGTTTTAGAGGGTGGTGGTATAGAGAGTAATGGAGAGGGAACACTCTTAACAACAGCTACATGTATGTTTCATACAAACAGAAACCATTCGCTCACACAAGAGCAAAGAGACTTACATGTACGCACTTTTTTTGGAGCAAATGAGATACTCTATCTACATCATGGTTATCTCGTTGGTGATGATACTGATGCCCATATAGATACTCTTGCACGCTTTATAAGTAAAGATACCATTATGTATGTTACATGTAAAGATACAAATGATGAACATTATGAAGCACTTTATAAAATGCAAGAGGAGCTTTTTGCCTTTGCTGCTACCCATAACTACAAACTTATAGCATTGCCTATGTGTTCCCCTTTATACTTTAAAGAGGAGCGACTGCCTGCAACTTATGCGAATTTTCTTTTTGTCAATGGTGGTGTTTTAGTACCTGTTTATGGAGTTCAAGAGGATGATGAGGCATTGAAGATTTTTCAACAAACTTTTCCTCATCGTCGTATTGTTCCCATTGACTGTTCTGTGCTTGTAAGACAACACGGTTCTCTTCATTGTGTAACTATGCAGTTTGCCAAGGGTATAGCGTTACAAACTTGCTAACAACATAAGAAGTTTTGAAACTTTTCTAAATCCTCTTTTCTTGCAACCACAACAAGGGTATCACCACCATCGAGCTTATGATCAACTCGATGGTCTATAAAAGCAAGTTCATCACCCATCTCTTTATCTATTATGGCTATGAGGACGATACCATACTTTTTAAAGTTAATTTCACTTAAGTGTTTTGTGTCTATTGCTGAGTTTTGTGGGAGAACCACCTCTGCCATCTTTAAATCATTTTCTTTATATATGATTTCATCTACTGCTTTTGTTACTGCTGGTTTTGTAAGCATATTTACAAAACGGCGAGAGGTTGCCTCATAAAGATCGATAACATTCGTTGCTCCAGCATACTTTAGCTTTCTTGCATTTTCAAAAGAGTTACTGATGGCGATAATTGAGAGTTCATTATAGAGTGTTTTTAAAGAGAGTACTAAAAAAAGGTTATGTGCTGTTTTGTTCATAGCACAGTACACAACATCTTTTTTTGCATCAATTCCTAAAGCTTTTATATCTTCATTATGTTTGATGTTTATTTGTTTAGGTTCTATATCACTCGGTATGGTTGCATCATAATTTTTTGTATCAACTACCACGATAATCTCTTTATGTAGGGATGCTAAGTGTTTATAAAGGTGACGACCAAAAGATTCAAATCCAAAGATGATTATTTTTCCACTCATTGCATTTTCCTTTTAAGATTACTTATTGCTGTTGTATGTCCTATACAAACAAGATTGTCTCCTGCTAAGAGCATAAAATCATCACTTGGATTAAAGACAAATTCAGAGTTTTCTGTTTTACAGTTTCGCAGAACACCAAGAAGTATTACTCGCATAGATTCAAGTTCCACCTCTTGAAGCATTTTTCCATCACCAAAACTTTTAGGTGTTATTTCTATCTCATCCATCTGGATTTTATCTTTTTGATCAACGATGGAGAGAAGCACCTCAAAAGCAACAGGTTCCCCCTCATATACAGCAGCCATCATCCCTGCAATCTCTTCAGGCATAATCACCTGATCGACATTGGCAAAGTACATTTTTTGTGCAACCTCTTCATCACTACAACGAGCAGATACATGAACATTTTTATTTAAACTTTTGACATTCACTGCTATGAAAATATTGACAATATCATCAGAAGTCAGGCATAAAACATGAGAAATATTTGTTTTAATTTTGAGTTGAGCAAAGACTTTCTCACTTGTAGCATCAGCACAAATTGCTTTATACCCCATAGCGTATGCCATCTCAGCAAGATTTTCATCTTTTTCTATTACAACAAAAGCAACATTTTCTTTTTCTAGCTCTTTTGCTACGAGTCGTCCTAAGAGTCCAAAGCCACAAATGACGGTAATACTTTCTTTTTTGCTTAAGTTTTGTACAATTCTGTCTTCTCGAAGCATAGTGAGTCGTTCACTGAAAGAGGAAACAATGATAGAGGTTGCAAAAGAGATTAACCCTATCCCTGTAAAAATGATAAGCATCGTTACTACACGCCCTTCAGGCGTTACAGGAGAGATGTCACCATAGCCAACTGTTGAGATGGTTATGAGTGCCCAATAAAAGGAGTCAAAAAGGTTTTTGATATTAGGATTTTGGTTGTTTCCTTCAAAAACATAGAGCATAATTCCAGCGATAAAAATGAAAAAACCAGATAATGTTAAAAGGGTAATAAGTTCAAATTTTTTATTTTTTAAAACCTCTAAAAAACTTGTTAAACTCTTTGTATAGCGAAGCATTTTAAATGCTCGAAACAGCACTAAAACACGAAGAACTCTTAGTCCTCTATAGCTTGGTAAAATAGCAACTAAATCTATAATTGCCGAAGGGGTTGTCATATATTCCCATTTTTCTAAAAAAGCTTTTTTTATTAAGGAAGAGATATGTAACTGTTTTTCAAAGAAAAGGGATTCTTCATACTCCTCAATGATGAGTTTATGTAAATCACTGTAAATCCACATTCTTAAAAAGTACTCAACAACAAAAACTGTTGTTACAAAATAGAGATCAAGGTTATCTAACCACTTTGGTACATGGTGTTTTACATCCATTACTAAAAGGGTAACACTACTTAAGATGACAAAAATCATAAAAAAATCAAAATATTTTTTATAAGGATAATCATCATTTTCAAGAAGATTATAAAAAAAACTTTTAAATTTTTTATAGGAATGGGATGCGTTTACAAAGTAGGCAAATTCTACAAGAAGATTTTTTGGTTGTTTCATGAAATTATTGTACTTTTTTTGTAGGTGTTGTTGCTTTATTATTTTGGTTTAACATTGCCATGCCACTCATAATGAGGTAGGTTGCTAAAGCAAATCCTAAAGCTATAGTTAATGTTTTTTTTATTTTTTGAAGTGTAGTCATCTCTTTATATTTATCCTAAAATTGGTTGATTAAAAACAAAATTATACACTAGAGTTCTTGTAAAAGCTTAAAAGGAGTCTCTTTGTAAAGATTAGTTATAATGGGTGTATGGAATTATTATCTGCAAAAAATATAGCACACTCTTTTGAATATAAACTTTTTAGTGATGTAACACTTTCTTTATCTAAAGGGGAAAGCATAGCTATCATAGGTATGAGTGGAAGTGGAAAATCTACACTTTTACATATACTCTCTACACTTTTAGAAGCAGAAGAGGGTCGTATAGAACTTTTCGGAAAATCTATACAAACTTTAACGCAAAAACAATTAGCTTTAATTAAACGAAATGATTTAGGCTTAGTTTTTCAATCACATTATCTTTTTAAAGGTTTTAGTGCTTATGAAAATCTTGAAGTAGCTCAGATTCTCTCTCAGAAACCTATAGAAACAGAACTTTTAAAAGTTTTAAATATTCAAAATTGTATGCATCAGAAAGTAACAGAACTTTCAGGTGGACAACAGCAACGCGTCTCTATAGCTCGAGTACTTACAAAGAAACCTCGAATTATTTTTGCTGATGAACCAACAGGTAATCTTGATAAAGTAACAGCATATGAAGTGATGGAGCTTTTCTTCAATTACTGTAGAGAGTATGAGGCAGGGATGATTTTAGTAACACATGATGAATCTTTGGCACATATGTGTGATAAAGTATATAAGTTGGAAAATAAAAAGCTAATTCAGGTTAATTAAATGGGATGGGTAAGTGTTTTTACTGATACACATATAGTAACTTTTTTGCTTCTCTTTTTTCGTTTTGCATCGCTTTTTATAGCAACACCTATCTTTAATCATAAAAATATTCCTATGAATATTAAGGCAAGTATGGCATTTTTTTTTACCATAGTTTTTTATGCTTCTGTCCCACCTTTAGTTATTCATATAGATATTCCAACATTAGTAATGGCTGTTCTTGGTGAATTTTTACTTGGTTTAAGTGTTGGGCTTGTTTTGCAGTTAGCTTATAATGTCATTACTTTTGCCGGGGGACAAATCTCTTATATGATGGGGTTCTCCATGGCGAGTGCTATTGATCCTCAGTCTGGTATATCTATGCCTATTATTTCACAATTTTTATCATTACTTTCACTTATGGTTCTTTTCTCATTAGATTTACATCACTGGATGCTTCTTTTTATAGACCATTCCTTAAAGACAATCCCTTTAGGTGGCTTTTTATTGACACATAATCTTTTTGAATATATTTTACATGCAACTTCTAGTATGTTTAAAGTGGGGTTTATGATTGCTTTTCCTATCATAGCTCTTTCATGGCTTGCTGATATAATTTTTGGTATGTTAATGAAAACAATGCCCCAATTTAACCTGCTTGTTATTGGTTTTCCTATTAAAATTACTGTAGCTTTTAGTGTTTTAATAGCTACTGTTACAGGAATGATGTTACTCCTTAAAGGAGAGATGCAAGAGGCATTTAATGCTTTAGCTATGTTTTTTTGATAGATAAATTGAATCCTTTCACTAATTAAACAAATTTACTATAACGGAGTAGTTCACTTTTTTTTGCTACAATAAGGCGATTGTTGTAATCACAGAATCTTATCAAGGATATATGCGTGAAAATATTACTTTTAAATGATAACCCTGTTGTCAATAAACTTATCACTTTAAGTGCCCAAAAAACTTCTAATGAACTAGAAGTTGTAAGTGATAGTGAGGCTATTGCCTATTCGGCATATGATTTACTTATTGTCGATGATTCATTATATGAAGATGGTTTGCTAGATAAACTTCGTGAAAAAATAAAATTCACGCAATCTCTTTATATCTGTTCTCGCAATGCAGAAGAGGTTAAAGAATTCTCTAAAACATTGAAAAAACCATTTTTACCAACTGATTTAGTAGAAATATTTGCTTCTTTAGAAGAAAATATAGCTAATGGAAATTATGAAGATATAACGCAAAAAGATGATAATACAGATTTTGAAGATTTTAATCTTGATGAATTAGTAGAAGATGATGATACACAACACTTTGATACATTAGACACTTTAACAGATTTAGAAGATACAGAACCTATCGAAGAGATGGAAGAAAAAGTGGAAAATTTAGATGATTTAGATGAAAGTGTTTTAGATAGTGATGAAGCACAAAAAGTTAAAGAAGAACTTGATGATTTAGAATTTGATATGAGTCTTGATATGGAAGATGAAGCTGATGTTGTTATAGGGGAAGAGCCATTAGAGGAAGTTGATACTTTAGAAGAGTTTGATTTAGAAGATGCAACTACCGATGAACTTGAAGATGCTATTGATACATCTATTACAGATGAACTACATATGCAAGATGGTGAGATTTCTTATGATATGGCATTAGATTTAGAAGATGAAGCTGATGAACTTGAGATTGATTTAGGTGATGAAGCTTTGGAAAATGTAGGTGAATTAGAAGATTTTGCATTAGAAGAAGATGTTGAAGATGTTGAAGATGTTGAAGATGTTGAAGATGTTGAAGATGTTGAAGATGTTGAAGATGTTGAAGATGTTGAAGATGTTGAAGATTTGAATGAAAATACTGAAGAGATGGTATTTGATAATCTTGAATCTATGGAAGAAACAAATTTAGAAGAGCAGATTCAAAATGCAGTAGAGGAACTTTCTCCTGAAGAATTAGAAAGTGAAGTTGAGGAAGATGTTCTTTTAGATATTGCATCTAAAGAGATTGATCCTCTTGATACATTGAGTGAAAAAGATTTAAAACTTGCTCTTGGTGAAGAAGTTCTTGATGAAGATATGATAGATGATGAACCTACTCTTGTGCAAAACCCTATTGATTCACAAGAGGGTAACAGTGCAGATGCTTTAAAAAATATTTTAGAAGCCTTAAGTGATAAAAAAGTTTTAGCAACACTTAAAGATGCAAAAATTAGTATAAATATTACAATAGGTGGTAACTAATGAGTTCAATTCATGGTGCAGTTTTAGTTCTTTCAGGCCCTAGTGGAGCAGGTAAAAGCTCTTTGCTTAATAAAATTGTTGATGATATCGGTGATTGTTACTTTTCCATTTCAACGACAACTCGTCCTATTCGAGAGGGGGAAAAGCATGGTGTGCATTATTACTTTGTAGATGAGGAAGAGTTTAAAAAAGAGATAGAAGAAGATCAATTTTTAGAATATGCAAAAGTTCATGGAAATTATTATGGAACATCTTTAAAGCCTGTAAAACAAGCACTTTCTGAAGGAAAACTTGTTCTTTTTGATATTGATGTACAGGGTAATCACGCTATAAATAATCGTTTGGGTGATATTACAACTTCTGTTTTTATTTCACCACCTACACTTAGTGAACTCAAAAGAAGACTAGAAAGTCGTTGTACTGATTCACAAGAAGTCATTGATAGACGGGTTCTTATGGCAAAAAGAGAGATTCAGCGTGTTTCTGAATATGATTATTTACTCATTAATGATGATTTAGATGAAGCGGCAAAGAGATTACGTCTTATTGCTCAAACTGCTCGTTATAAAATATCTGATGAGGACATCAATGAATTTGTACAAAAATGGGAAGATATTTAGAGAAGTTACAGCTAATCTGAGTTATACTACAACACTTAAATTTAAAAAAGGAACTATACTATGGGAATGCCTAGTGGAACAGAACTATTATTAATCTTTGGAATTATCGTGCTACTTTTTGGTGCAAAAAAAATACCTGATTTAGCAAAAGGTCTTGGTAAAGGGATTAAAAACTTTAAACAAGAAATGAAAGAAGTAGATGAACTTGCCGAAGAAGCACCAAAAAAAGTTGAAAAAACTGAAACTGTCGCTTCATCAGAAGAAACACAAAAAACTACTACACAAGCGTAAATCTTGAAACAAAAAGTATCGGCGTTATTACGCGAAAAACTTGGTCGTGAGATTGTTTTAGAAAAACCTCGTGATCGCTCTTTTGGGCATTTTGCGACACCTATCGCTTTTTCTCTTGCAAAAGAGCTAAGAAAATCACCTATGATTATAGCAGATGAGTTAGCATCTTCATTTAGTGAAAGTGAGGTTTTTTCTAAGGTGGAAGCTGTTAAGGGCTACTTAAACTTTCGTTTGAGTGATGAGTTCTTAAGTGAGTATGCTTCTTGGGCATTGCAAAACCCTACTGAATATGCAAAAGGAAATAAAGAAGAAAAAATTCTTTTAGAATTTGTTTCTGCAAATCCTACAGGTCCTCTACATATAGGTCATGCTCGTGGTGCTGTTTATGGTGATACACTTTACCGTTTAGCAAAACATTTGGGTTATGATATTACTGCTGAGTATTATGTTAATGATGCCGGAAATCAAATTGACCTGCTAGGTCTTTCCATTCAACTTTATGCACAAGAAAATATTCTTCATGAAACTGTAGAATACCCAGAGTCTTACTATCGAGGTGAATATCTTGAATCTTTAGCAAAAAATGCTATGGATAAATTTGGTAAAGAAATTTTTCATGATGTGTTTCGTCGTCGAGAACTTGCTATGTGGGCAAAAGATGAAGTGATGCAAATTATTGTGAAAGATTTAGCAGATTTAAATATCCATTTTGATACTTTCGTTTATGAATCTACTCTTTATGATGATTGGGATAGAGTGATGCATAAAATGGAAGAACATGCAAATGGTAGTATTTATGAGAAAGAGGGTAAAACTTGGATTGCTTCAGAATCTAAAGGTGATGATCATGATCGAGTTGTCGTTCGTGATGATGGCCGTCCTACTTATTTAGCTGGTGATATTGTTTATCATAATCAAAAATTTGAAAGAGGTTATGATCACTACATTAATATTTGGGGTGCAGATCATCATGGATATATTCCTCGTGTAAATGCTGCTATAGATTTTTTAGGATATGATTCTAAAAAATTAGAAGTATTACTCTCTCAGATGGTAAGTTTACTTAAAGATGGTGAACCTTATAAAATGAGTAAACGAGCTGGTAATGTTATACTTATGAGTGATATCGTTGAAGAGATTGGTTCTGATGCTCTTCGCTTTATCTTTGCTAGTAAAAAAAGTGATACAGCTTTAGAGTTTGATCTTGCTGAGTTTAAAAAGCAAGATAGTTCAAATCCTATTTTTTACATTCAGTACGCACATGCACGAATTCAAACATTACGCTCTAAAGCGGGTGTAACACAAGAAGATGTTAATTCTGCTTCTTTAAAAAATTTAGATGAACTTGCAGATACGCTTCTTTTTGATGCACTTTTACTTCCTGAAGTTGTAGAAGATGCTTTCCAAACACGTCAAGTACAAAAGCTCACAGATTATTTGAAATCTTTAGCTGCTTCATTACATAAGTTTTATTATGATGTTCGTATTATAGGGACAGAAGATGAAGCAAAACTTCTTAAACTTTTAGAGATGGTGGCATTAAGTTTAAAAACTGGCCTCTATCTTCTTGGTATAGAAGCAAAAGATAAAATGGTAAAAGAGGAGAGTTAATACTTCTCTTTTACATAGCTCTATAGCTAAAAAGCACTAGTTATTATTTTTATTTTATTAAAATATTTTTTATAATTTCCCTTCTAGATATAAATCCTTTACGATTACTATACTACTCCTATCTTTTTTGCGTCATAAAAGTATAATTTATAGAGTTCAAAAGAGTAATGTTGTAAAACTTAGCAAAATTAAGAAACTTTTTATTGTAAAGTATGGTACTATTACTTATATCGGAAGTTAGAAAAATTTTAAATATTGGAAACATAATGAGTATAAAGATAAAACAAGCAAAAGTAGAGGATGTAGAATTTTTAGCACATATGATGTTACTAAGTTCAAGAGCTGATAAAAAAGATGGTTTGTTTGATTTGATTTTTGGCACGAATGATGATGGTGTTATCATTGAAAAACTAAAGCAATTAGCACAAACACAAGCACAAAGTCATTGCCACTATAAAAACTTTTTAATCGCTGAATTAGATGGGAAGAGTGTTGGAAGTTTATGTAGCTATGAGCCTCGTATAGCTACAAAAGAAGCCTTCATTGACGCACTGAAAGAGATTGGGTGTGATGATACCATTCATGCTACATTAGAGTTAGTATATGGATGTGATTTTCATCTTACTAAGAATACATTGATGTTTGATTTTATGGAAGAACTTGAAGGGTTTATTGATGTTGGTGTTCTTAAAGCACTAATGCAAAAGTCATTATTAACAGCACGTCTAAAAGGTTATGCTAAAGCACATACTATTATCGAAATAGGTGCATTAGAAACAGAATTATTTTATAAAAAACTTGGATTTAAATTTGTTGATGAACTTGAATGTGAGTCTTATAGAGAAGTGTTTGGTCGTAATGGTCTTATGCTTTTGTCTATAGAGTTTTAAAAGAAAAGAGAGTCTCTATTTTTGTAGTGACTCTCTTATGAAAATTTAGTTATTCCACTGTGTTTTACCATCAATTGGTAAAGTACTTTTATCTAAATAGCTTCCATACTTATCTGTTTTACAAAATCCATCAGGTGTTGAAATAAAATAGTTTTGTTCCACTTGTATAAAATGGAAAGCATCTACTTGTTGTGATGCTTTTTTTGAGTACTCCATACCCATCATATCAAAATAAGGTCTAAAGTCAAGCTCTGATGCAAAAGAGTAAGAGATTAAAAGCCAGTCATTGTTTCTAATATTAGAAAATTCTTTAAGTGTATAGCTATCAAATCCAATATTTGCTTTACGGTTTTGCCAATCTTTTTTTGCCCAACTTATAGCTCTTTGTAGGATGTGTAACCGTGCTAAGAGATGCCAACCATTTTGAAGTTTCCCCATTTTTTGTGTATGCATCATCGCTTCTATAGTGACTAAAACCTCTTGAGACCAATTAGCTGTTGCCCATAGATTATCTTTGAGATATTTTGTCGCATTGTTTTCATTGACACTTGCTTGAATTTTCTCAAAAACCTCTTTAAATGGAAGTTTTTGGCACTCTGGATCACCGCCTGTATTTTGATTATAACGAGATTTTGAGTAGTAAGAGTAGGGGTTTGTTATAGCATGAAGCTCAAAGCCCTCAAAAAGAAATTGATGATTTTCAAGTCCATGACCGAGTTCGTGTAAATCACCATGTCCTATAGGAGAAAATGCCCAGTATGCATCATAAGGATTTCCAGAACATCCATAGCCACATGTTGCTTGATCTGCGTTCATATGTTTTTTTGTATCTAAAATTGCCATAGTGATGTTGTGATCAGAAGCAAAATTTACAATTTCATCGACAATATCTATACCTTTTCCTTGAAAACCAGCTAAAATATGAGGGTAATCACTCATATAGATTTTTGTTGCATTGGCAAGTGTTTGTGCATCACCCCATCGTGGATTTTGGATAGATTCTCTCATTTTATCGAGTGTTGAATGTACTTCAAAGCCACTTGTAACTATTTCTGCCCAGTCAAAATCTCCTTTTGCCATTTTTGTATTAAAACTATTGTCATCAGCAGAAGAACGCCATATAGGATGTTCTCCTATACCTTTAAAAGTAAAGCTTGTATTGTATTTATTTTTATTAAAAGATATTTCTACAATACCACCATAAGGGGATGTTATATGAAGTGTTTCATGAGGTTTTATAAGGAAATGAATGCTTTGAAGATATTTTGGTCGTTTATAACCATTTTTTTCATATTCATGTGTTGCTCCAGCACGAAGTGTATTGATAAATACTTTACATGTAACATTTGCATCATCATTGCGTGTAATACTCAATGTCCTTCCAGGAAGAGCGTAAACACCTGTTGCTTCAAAGTACTTTTTACTTATAAGTTGAATGGTTTTTTTATGAGGTGTGATATTGGAAAAATCACTTCTACTAAAGTTACCCATATCTTTTTGAGCAGGATTAAGCATTCTTGTATTATACACACTAAAATCACTATAGTAAGATTGCATAAACTTTGTATCGTTTGTTTGTACTTTATCCATAGGATATGTAATGTTTTGACGATATTTGTCACCTAGAAGAGCTAAAAGTTTTTCAAGCTTATAATCGGATGTTTGAAATATATCTTTGTTATCAGTATCTAATGCATTTAAGATTTTTTTGACACTTTTAGCCCCCATTAAAAAATCATTTTTGAGTTTTGGAACTTCTATACAGTTACTACTGTTTTCATCATAGTTCCCTTTTGCATCTTTACATTGCGACCAATCAAAAGCAAAATCTTTATTTTGAAAATGTTGGAGCATTGTGAGCATAGGTGCATAGCCCATTTTTGTAAAAAGTGCTTGTTGCATTGTTCTATAGTTGGACCATGAAGCTTGTGATTTTGCCCACCAGTTACCACCATAAGGCATAGTAAAACTAAAAAGTTGAGCTATATTTTTTGCGGTATTATTTTCACCCCAATTTGGATGAAGATATAAAAATGGTATGTGCTGTTTCAATGCTTGTTGTATATCATTTTTAATGATTTTTGCATTTTTATTTTTGGCATTACTTCCCTCAATGATAAGATCACTTTGTGCTATACATTGTATATGTGTTGTTATCTCATTACACTCTTTTAGTGTGTATGTTGGAAATGTTTTTTTTAGCCATGCTTGAGTATCTTGTTTTGCATCGATAAAGGAAAGTGCAATAGTTTTTTTTGTTTGTGAATTTTTGAGTATTTTTCCATAAATAAGCCATTGGATAAGGTTACTCATAGGTACTTGATAGTCTAAATTTTTATCTCTTTGAAAAAAATACATAGGTATAGAACCAAACAATGCCACTCGTGTGTTGTTTTTTTCTCCAGCGAGGGCTAAAATATGCCCATCTTTACCAATGAGTATAGGATACATTTTTTTCTTATCACCGCTATAGTTGATGAACTGAGAACTGTTTGTTGGATCATAAGTAATAGGATTATTACTATAGAGAAGTTTTAAAAGTGGGTTTGCTTCTTTAAAACTTTGAATCTCTTTTTGAGTAGCAGATAAGAGGGTTGTCTCACTTACTTGAGAAACATCACCACTCTTTAATGCTTTTTGAAGTGGTGTGGATACGCTAGGGTTTTTATTCTTTGTATTTGTATCACTACCTCCGCAACCACTAAGAAAGAGTGTTGTTGCCATAACGAAACTGAGTGTTGTATATCTCATATAAAATCCTTTTTAACCATTAAGGTAGTAGTTTATGGAGTAACGCATATCATCATCGAGGTTTTCCATAGATTTAAGCATCCATCGAAGATAGCCTGAATCTTCTTGTGCTACTTCTTGTAGTGTTTTTCCTTTATGTTTTCCAAAACGAAAAGTTTTTACTAAAATGGGAGTATTTGTTAAATCGACCATTTTTTCTACAGGATTTTCATCAGGATATTTTGCTTTTAGTGCTTTTTTTAGTTCAGTTAAAAAAAGTTTAAGGACAAGAACATCCCCTATAGCGTCGTGAGCTTTTACCTCTATATTGAGTTTTTGTGCTTCTTGTGCTTCAAGTTTATATAGTCCCATTTTATAGCGAAAGTACTGAAGTCTATGAGCATCTTCATCTTCAAAAATGTGTTTTGCAACACGAAGTGTATCAATCACTTGCATTTGGATGTCAAAACCCTCTTTTTCAAGCATTTTTAAATCAAAAGGAGCATTGTGAATAATCATATAATTTTCTTTAACATTGAGTTCTAAGAGTCTTTTATATGCTTGTGTCTCTTTACATGTAAGTTTGTTTTCTAACATTTCAGGGGTGATACCATGAACTTCCATAGCAGGAAATTTTATACTAACATCTGTTGTACAAAATTCATTGTGTACCTCTATCTCTTGAGTACCTAAAACCATAAAACCGAGTTGTATTACTCTGTCTTCTTCCTCTGTACCCGTTGTTTCTGTATCTAAAATAATGTACTTTGCCATAATTTCTCTTTATATTTTACTGTAAGTAGAAATGTAGCTAAATTTTCCTTAGTAAATTATTTTAGAAGGTTATACGAAATACAGCACCATCATCATTATAGGCTTCTATACTTGCACCATATTTTTCACAAATAAGGCTACACATATAGAGTCCTATACCTGTACCTCCCTCATTTTCTTTTGTTGTAAAATTCATTTTAAATATATCTTTTAAGATGGTTTCATCGATTCCATCACCACTGTTCTTAATTTCAATGATAATTTTTTCATTTTTATTTTTGTAACAATATATGTTTATATGTCTTTGATTTGAGGGAAGATGATTTTTAACCATTTCCTCTTTTGCATTTGTGATAATATTGATAAAGAGTTGTTTTAAATCATTTGCATTGACTTTGAGATTTAATGATGTTTCACATTGGTAAGTAAGTTCAATTTGATGGCTTAGGAGTTCATCTTTTAGTAAAATAGAGATAGAGTCTATAATACTTTGTAAACTAATTGTGTCTAAGTCACTTGTTGGTCTAAAAAAGTTTCTAAATTCATCAAGTGTTGTAAGGAGGCTATCTACTTGTAGGTTGAGGTTTTCATGATATTCTAAAAATTGTTCTTTTAGTGTTTCTTTCTCCATAGAATCAAGAGAAGATTCAAGTAAAGAGGTGTGCATAACAATAGAATTGAGAGGTTGTTTCCATTGATGTGCAATGATGTCTATCATCTCGCCCATAGCAGCATGTTTGGATTGTTCTAAGAGCATTTTATCTTTATGTCGGAGGATTTCTATTTGTTGTGCTACTTTCTCTTCAAGTTGTCTTTGGTATTCTTGATTTTCTTTTTGAATTTGAATGTTGTGAATACATTTATATAAACTTTGTTGAAATTGATCTATATCTATAGGTTTTATAAGGTAGCCATCAACACCAAGTTTAATTGCCTGCATAAAATGACTGAGATCACTATATGCGGAAAATATAAGTACTGGAATCTCAGGCTGAAGTTTTTTAATCGCTTGTACCATTGTTAGACCGTTCATATTTGGCATATTTATATCAGTAATGATAAGATCTATAGGTTGTTCTTGGAATTTTTCATATCCCTCTTGACCATCACTTGCTGTAACTATTTTATCAAAAAAATCTTCTAAAAGCATAAGGGTCATCTCTCTTGTATCTTGATTATCCTCAACATATAAGACTTGTAAATCTTTTGAATATTTCATAATAGTATTTATATCAATCATTTTCTTCTCCTAAAAGTATCATGAAGCTTGCTCCATCCTTGGTGTTTTGTACGCTAAGTTGACCGTTACAATGGTCTTCAATAATGATTTTACTCATGTAAAGTCCTAAACCTGTTCCATCTTTTTTCATTTTTGTAGAGAAGTAAGGGTCAAATATTTTTTCTATAATATCTTCATGAATGCCACCTGCATTATCTGATACAATGAGTTTTCTTTTATCTATAAAAATTTTAATAGTTGGATTTGTTATTGCTCTTTCTATTAAAGCATCTTCTGCATTTTTTATAAGATTAAGAAGAACTTGTTTCATCTCATTTTCGTAAATGGTAAGTTCTATAAGCTCTTGAATCTCAAGTTCGAGTTTTATGTCATGATTTTTTAAAGAACTTTCTATGATAACTAGCACATTTGTAACAAGTTGATTATAGGTCGTTTTTTGCATCTCTTTGTTTGTTTTGAAAAAATTTCTAAAATCATCAATAGTTGAACTCAGATGTAGTGCAAATTTTGTTATATTATTAGAAATTTCTATAGCTTTTTGGTTGTCTAGTGTACCTCTTGTCGCTTTAAGATGAATGGCCCCTGTAGCTATAGTAATAGCATTTAATGGTTGTCTCCATTGGTGGGCTATCATATTTATCATCTCTCCCATTTGCGCTAAACGACTTTGATACATTATCATTTTATCTTTTTTACGGTTTTTTTCAACTTCGATTTCAACCTGTTTTAGCAATGTTGCTTGAAATTGTTCTTTCTCTTTTTCTAATTCTTTTCGTTTGTTAATATCTCTATAAACACCATGTAAAATCTCTTCATCATTGATATAAACTTTGGTTAAGGCACATTCCACCCAAAATACTTCCCCATTTTTCTTTTTATGTTGCCACTCAAAAGTATAATGCCCTCTTTTATATGCTATTTGTTCTATTTTAAGCATTTTTCGTATAGAAAGCGTCCCATCATCTTGGTACTTTGGCATAGTAAACTTGATATGTGTTTGTAAAAGTTCCTCTTTTGAACTATATCCAAACATCTCTACTAGGGCATTGTTACAATCTTTAAAACGATTATTTTGAAATAAAATAATACCATCAAAGGAAGACTCATAAATAGTTTGAAAAGTTTCATTAAGTGCCGTAATTTTATTGAGAAGTTTATACTGTTTGAAACCTATGCGTATATTTAAAATAGTAAATATAGTTAATATAAAAGCAAAAAGATAAAAATCACTACCATCAAAATAGAGAACAGTAGCTATAAACGAAAACATATTAATTATAACAAAATAAAGGTAAACATTGAAAACACTGAGGAGCGTTGCTATAGAACCAGCAGTAAGTGTTATGACAATAGTGGCAAAAACAAAGATGATTGAAGAATCGATACCATGGGCTATACTAATGAAAATAATGTATAAGTTTAAAAAAGTATTAAGAAATATAAGCCCAACGAGTACCTTGAAGTATGCCATCGTTTGTTCACTTTTTAAGGCAATTAAAGAAAATAATTTTTTAACAACAAAAAGTCTGAAAATAAAAATAAAAATGACAAGACTAGCCCATATAATTAAAATAGATGGATTTAAAAAATCATAAGTTAAATAAAATAAGATAAGGGGAACAAAAATATTAGCAGAAAACCCAGAAATCAAAGTATTGTCAAGAAATAGTTTAATATTTTTGAGATTATAATCAAAACTAAATAGTTGCCTAAACATAGCGTACTCCATAAAAATCTTTTAGTTAATTATATCTTTACATTCTAAGCAATTTATGCTCAAATCTGTTTAATCTATGTTTTTGGCTAAAATACTACAGTGATGCCCACCACATTCTCAAGTATAATCCTAATGTACTTGTATAGCCAACATCACTAAAAAGGAGTGTATGTTCTTTTGTATATATGAATGTTGTGGGAAAAGCACTTATGTGAAAAAGTTGTGCAAATGTGCCATTTTTATCATTAACAACATGAAAACTTAGTCCTTTTTCTTTAAGATATTTCTGAATATCTTTATTTGAACCAGATTTTACTGCTATAGTGATAACATTAAATTTCTGAGAAATTCTTTCAATATTATTAGCTTCTAGCTTACATGTAGGACACCAAGTTGCCCAAAAATGAATTAAAATAGGTTTATTTTGTTTGAGATATAAGCGTTCTTTATTAAGAAGTTCTACTTGATTTATGGGTAATGATGCTTTGTTAAGCGTTTGACTTTTATAGAAGCTTAAAATATTACTTAGAAGCGTTAAAAGTAGTATGAAAATAGCAAGTTCTTTTGTGTAGTAAATAAACTTTTGTTTCATTTTTTTGTTATCCTTTGATGTTTTAACATTATTGTAATACTAAATGGTTACAATTAATCAACTTATTTAAAAAGGGTTCTGTAATGGTAAAATATCTTTTTTTTCGAAGTGTATCTAAAAATATTTTAAATCGCCAACTATGAAAAAACAACATACTGTTCTCATTGTTGATGATACAAAAGAAAATCTACAAATAGTTGAAAAAGTTCTTGAAATGGCGGGATATGTTACACAATGTTGTTCTAATGGTATAGATGCTTTGAGGGCGGTAAAAAAAACTAATTTTGATCTTATTCTTTTGGATATTATGATGCCAAATATGAGTGGTCTTGAAGTGTGTAGATTTTTAAAAATAGAAGAACATACCGCTTTGATACCTGTCATCTTTTTAACTGCAAATACTGATAGAGATACTTTAACAAAAGCGTATAAAGTAGGTGGTAGTGATTATCTTAAAAAACCTTTTTATAGAGAAGAACTTTTAGCTAGGGTACAAACGCGTATTCAACTTCGTGAATATGAAAAAAACTTAGAAGATACCGTTGCCCAAAGAACACGAGAGATACAAGAAACACAGATTCAACTGATGTATGTTTTAGGTGGTATTGCAGAGGGACATTCTCATGAAACACAACGGCATGTTCAGCGTGTTTCTGAATTTACTTATAAATTAGCTACTCTTTATGGAATGGATGAAAAAGAAGCTACTTTACTGAAGAATGCGGCTTCCTTACATGATGTTGGTAAACTTGGTATTTCAGGTGAAATTTTACATAAAAAAGAGAAACTTACTAGACAAGAATTTAAGGAGATACAAAAACATCCATCTTTAGGGGCAGAGATGTTAAAGCATTCTAATTTACCACTTTTTCAAGCAGCTAAAGTTGTTGCTTTTGAACATCATGAAAAGTATGATGGTTCAGGTTACCCTAGAAAACTTAAAGGGGAGGGAATACACATTTATGGTCGGATAGTTGCTATTGCCGATGTGTTTGATGCTTTAGCTTTTAAGCGATCGTATAAAGAACAATGGGATATTCATGAAATTCTTTTATATATGAAAGATATGAGTGGTAAACATTTTGATCCAAAGCTTATGGATTTATTTTTTGAAAATGTAGATAGCTTTTTAAAAATTTATAATATTCATATTGAAAAAATAGAGTTAGATAAAAAACATAATCAGCAAAATAGAAAGGGAATTATAGAGTGGATACGCCAAATATTTTAATATTTTGGCGTATGTGCTAAGAGAGAGGGTTACTCTATCTCAGCATCGATAACATCATCGTCATCTTTTTTCTTAGATGTATCAGCACCACCTTGTGTTGCTCCACCTTGTTCTTGTTTGTACATTTGTTCAGCCATTTTATGACTAGCTTCTGTTAAAGCTTTTACTTTTTCTTCGATTTGTTCTTGTGTAGCACTTTCATCTTTAAGTACTTCTTGTAAATCTTTTATCGCTGTTTCAATTTTTGTTTTTTCATCAGATTCTAGTTTATCACCCATTTCTGTCATAGATTTTTCAGTTTGAGCGATGAGTGCATCTGCTTGATTTTTAAGTTCAACTAATGCTTTTCTTTTTTCATCTTCTGCTTTATGTGCTTCTGCATCTTGAACCATTTTTTCAATCTCTTCTTCACTTAATCCAGATGAACCGCTAATAGTGATAGACTGAGATTTACCTGTACCTTTATCTGTTGAACTAACAGTTAATATACCATTCGCATCGATGTCAAATGTAACTTCGATTTGAGGAACACCTCTTGGAGCTGCTGGAATATCACCTAGTTCAAATAAACCTAAAGATTTGTTATCTTTTGCAAATTCTCTTTCACCTTGTACTACATTTATAGAAACTGCGGGTTGGTTGTCTTCTGCTGTTGAGAATATTTGAGATTTTTTAACAGGAATTGTCGTACCTTTTTCTATAACTTTAGTAGCAACACCACCTAAAGTTTCAATACCTAAAGAAAGAGGAGTAACATCTAGTAAAAGAACATCTTTAACATCACCTCTTAAAACACCACCTTGAATAGCAGCACCCGCAGCAACAACTTCATCAGGATTCACCCCTTTGTTAAGGTCTTTTCCTCCAAAATATTCAGAAACTTTTGTTTGAACTAATGGTACACGAGTTGAACCACCAACCATGATAATCTCTTTGATTTCACCATTATCTAAATCTGCATCACTCATAGCAGTTTTGATGTGATCCATAGTTTCTGCGACTAGTGTATCAATCATACCTTCAAATTTAGCACGAGTAAGTTTTACAACTAAGTGTTGTGGTCCAGCTTCTGTCATAGTGATGAATGGTAAATTGATTTCAGTTTCAGTTGCACTTGAAAGCTCTTTTTTAGCATTTTCAGCTGCATCTTTTAATCTTTGAAGTGCCATTTTGTCATTTTTAAGTTCAATTCCATGAGAATTTTTAAATTCATTATTTAACATATCGACGATTTTATTGTCAAAATCATCACCACCTAAAAATGCGTTACCATCAGTTGAAAGAACTTCAAATGTACCATCTGAAATTTCAAGTGTAGTAACATCAAATGTACCACCACCTAAATCATATACAAGTACATCTTCATCAGATTTACTGTCTAATCCATAAGCAAGTGCAGAAGCAGTTGGCTCATTGATAATTCTTAAAACATTAAGACCAGCGATTGTTCCAGCATCTTTAGTTGCTTTTCTTTGTGCATCATTGAAGTAAGCTGGAACTGTGATAACTGCATCTGTAACAGTTGAACCTAAGTAAGCTTCTGCGTCCTCTTTTAGTTTTGTAAGGATTTTTGCTGAAATTTCTTGAGGAGTATATACTTTACCTGCAACATCAACAGCAGCTATACCATCTTTATCTACGATTTTGTATGTTACTTTGTCTTGTGCTAATTTAGCATTTTCCTCATTCATCATAAGACCCATAATTCTCTTAACAGAAGAGATTGTTTTTTCAGGGTTAGTGATAGCTTGTCTTTTTGCTGGATCACCTACAAGAACTTCACCTTTGTCTGTAAATGCTACAACTGAAGGAGTTGTATTTTTACCTTCTGCATTTGGGATGATTTTAGCCTCACCACCCTCATAAACTGCTACACATGAATTTGTTGTTCCTAAATCTATACCTATTACTTTACTCATTTATTATCCTTTGATTTTTAAAATTTATTAATTTTTTGTTATTACGGTTGAAATTATAAGATAATTTCAAAATTTGTTTTGCAACTTATGTTGCATAGTAGCAAATTTTTAGTTTGCTACTACAACCATAGCCTCTCTTAGAGGTCTATTTTTATATTTGTACCCTGTTTGGAAAGTTTGAACAATTTGCCCACTTTCCACATCTTCACTATCTACACTTTGCACTGCATTGTGAATATTTGGATCAAATGGTTCATCGTGACTTACCATTGTAACACCATGTTTTTCAAGAGAGGTGTTGAATTGTTTTAAAGTAAGTTCAATACCCTCTTTAAGTTTTGTGATTAACTCTTCAGGATCAGCATCAGAATCTGCTGATTTTAAAGCCATTTGGAGTGAATCTAAAACAGGAATCATATCTTTTGCAAATTTTTCATTTGCATACTCAACAGCAGTATGTTTTTCTCGTTCAAGTCTTTTTTTGATATTATCAAAATCGGCATGAACACGAGCATATTTATCTTTGAGTTCTAGCATCTCTCTTTGTAAAAGATCAAATTCATTTTCAACTGCTTCAGCTTCAGCTTGTGCTTCTTCTATAGCATCGTTTTCATTTTCTATCTCTTCATTATTAATATTTTCATTATTTTTTTCTTTAGACATGATAGTTCTTTTTCTCCTTTTTGTAAAAAGATAGTGTTATTATACATATTGAGTGTAATAATGTCAAGTACAACCTTATGAAATTTTATTAATAAACTTGAGTGAATGTGTATCAAGTATTGTTTTTTTTCTATAATTGTTGCTAAAGCAAGAGTTGAGTACTATATAAAAAAATAATGGAGTTTATATGATGAAATTTTTAGGATGGTTTTTTGGTTTACTCATAAGTACCGTTATAGTAGCGTATGTTGTAGTGTTTACTCCTATGGGAAATGCTTTAGTAAAACCTTTTATAGAACAACAACTAAAAAAGCAAACAAAGTTACCTACAACGCTAGATACCTTTACTTTAGGCTTAGATAGTTTTCATATAGTAGTAACATTAAATAAAAACAATCGAATTTTCTTAGAGGGGACTTATGCTCTTTTAGAACAATCTTTTCATGTTGATTATAAAATAGCATTAGGTGCATTAGAAACATTACAATCTTTAACAAAAACACAATTACAGGATAATTTTTTAAGTGATGGTAGTGTGGAGGGTAATCTTCATTTTATAACAGTAGATGGAAAAAGTGATGTAGCAAAAAGTAACACTAAGTACCATATAGAACTTACAGAGTTTAATCCAACTTCTATAATTGCTAAAATGCAAAATGTAAATCTTAAAGCTTTACTTCATATGCTTAATCAAAAAACTTATGCGACTGCAAATGTTAATCTTAATATAAATTTTAAAAATATCACACCACATAAACTTGATGGAAAAATAAAACTCACAACATTTCAAGGTAAAATAAATACAAAAGTAATGAAAAAAGATTTTGGAATCACAGTACCAAGTACTTTCTTTAGTATGCACTTAGATGCAGATATGAAAGGTGATTTTGTAAATTATGTTTATCATTTAGATTCTAATTTAGCACAGATTTCTTCTGGCGGACGCATTATTCCTGATCCTTTAAATGTTGCACTTACTTATAAATTTAATGTAAAAGAACTTGCAGTTTTAAAACCTTTAACAGGAATAGATGTTCGTGGTCCTTTATCTCTTGATGGTACGCTTAAGGGAACAAAGGCTCAAATGAAACTTCAAGGTAAGACAGATATTGCACTCTCAAAAACATCTTTTTTAGTAAATTTAAAAAATCTTGCACCTGCTAATCTTCTTTTACATGTAAAAGCACTTCATTTAGAAAAACTACTCTATATGGTCAAACAGCCTCATTATGCTAATGCTTTAGTAGATGTCACAATGAATATGAAAAATTTAAATCCTAAAAATCTTCAAGGAACGGTAGATACGAAGCTATATAAAGGCCTATTTGATAGTAAGTACCTTACAAAAGCGTATGCGTTTAAATCACCTATGCCTAGAACATTTTTCAATGCGACAACACATACAAAACTACATAAGGACTTAACGCATACAAAACTACATTTTAACACTACTTTAGCAATTTTAGATGTTAAAGATGCTGAGTTTAATGTAAAAACAGCTAATCTCTTCAGTGATTACAAAATCAAACTGAGAAATTTAGATAAACTTTACTTTATAACACAAAGACACCTCAAGGGGATTGTTATTGCTCATGGTCAAGTTGCTAAGGCAAAAGATTTAGATTTTAGTATGTATAGTAGTATTGCTCAAGGTAATATGGAGGTTAAACTTCATAATGATGCTTTACATGTAAGCATGAAAAAACTGCAAACACTTGATATTCTTGATATGCTTTTATATCCAAAAATTATAAAATCAAATATAGATGCAAAATTAGATTATAATCTTGCGAGTGAAAAAGGGAAGTTTCAAGGTTATATAACACAAGGATATTTTACAAAGAATCAAGTACTTGATTTAACAAAACATTATGGGAAGATTGATTTATATAAACAAGTATTTCATGGTGATGTTGGAGCCGATATTCATAAAGAAAACATCATAGCTTCTCTTGATTTACAATCAAACACATCTTCTATAAAAACAAACAATACATTTATAAATACATTAACGCAACAAATAGATTCTCAGATACATATAAAAGCAAATAAACATCCTTTGGTTGTAAAACTTCGAGGTGATATTAATGCCCCAAAAGTTTCTGTGGATGCTAGTGAACTGATAAAAATAGAAGCAAAAAAAGCGTTGAGAAAGAATGTAAGTAACAAGTTAAAAGATGAAATTAAGAAAAATATCACTAAGGAAGATGTTAAGAATTTATTGAAAAGCTTATTTTAGATTTACATCACTAAGGGTAAGGCAAAAGAGTACTTTTTTTTGCCTTACATGTAAGTGTTGTATGGCTTCATTTAGGGTTGTTCCTGTTGTGATAATATCATCAACAAGTATAATTTCCTCACCTTTAAAATCTTCTAGTATAAAATTTCGTGGATTATTTTCTCTAAAATGTTTAGATTTTCCAGAGTAGGGTGCATCATTTGTTGCTCGAAGTTTATGAAAGAGTGGTTTTATATAAGTTGAGGTGAGTGCATGGTTTAAAATGGCAGTATGAGAATAGCCATTTTTTACTTTATCATCGATACCTAAGGAGATATGTTGTTTTTTTGAAATGAATTGCTCTGCAAATGGAATAAAACTATTCTTTGCTAAAGTAGCGTATATATAAAAACCTATATCTGTATGTTTTGTGAAAAGGAGATGTTTTATCTCTTCATATTTGTAAAAAGAAAATACTTCTATACCATTGGGTAGTTTGCGAGAATAAAGAGAAGGTGTCAAAAACTCTTTTTGACACCTTTTACATATATGACTCCACGAATAACGCTCACATAGTAAGCATTTCATAGATATACACTTAGTCCATTTGTAGTACAGACATAAAAGCTTCTTGAGGAAGTTGTACTTTCCCTATAGCTTTCATCCGTTTTTTACCAGCTTTTTGTTTTTCTAAAAGTTTTCGTTTACGAGTAATGTCTCCACCATAACATTTAGCAGTTACATTTTTTCCCATAGATTTTACTGTTTCTCTCGCTATTACTTGATTTCCTAACGAGGCTTGAATAGCTACTTCAAAAAGTTGTCTTGGAATAATTTCTTTCATATTTTTTACCAAAGCACGACCACGAGGTAAAGCAGAAGTTCGAGGTACAATAATACTAAGCGCATCCACAACATCACCTGCAACACGAACATCAAGTTTAACTAAATCACCTACTTTAAAAGAGCTTGGTTCATAATCAAAACTTGCATAACCTTTAGAGATAGACTTTAGTTTATCATAAAAATCTACAACAATTTCATTCATAGGAATGTCATACTCAAGCATAACTCTTTCTTCATTAAGATAAGTCATTTTTGTTTGGACACCACGCTTAGCAACAAGAAGATTCATAATATTTCCTAAAAATTCACTAGGTGTGATAACTGTTGCTTTTACATAGGGTTCTTCTATTGTATCTATTTTTTGGATTTCAGGTAGTTCACTAGGATTTTGTACCTCTACTTTTGAGCCATCTGTTAGATAGACATGGTACACAACAGATGGTGCTGTAGCTATGAGATCAAGTCCAAATTCTCTTTCTAGCCTTTCTTTGATAACTTCCATGTGAAGCATACCTAAAAAACCAACTCTAAAACCGAAACCTAAAGCGATAGATGTTTCAGGTTCATAAGAGAGTGATGAATCATTAAGTTTGAGCTTATCAAGAGCATCTCGTAAATCTTCAAATTTATCTGTATCTATTGGATAGAGACCAGCAAAAACGAAGGGTTTAGCAGGTGCATATTCTCCTATAGGTTCACTACATGGATTTTTTGCATCGGTAATAGTATCACCAACATTAACAACACTTACCTCTTTCAATCCTAAGACAACAATGCCAATTTCACCACTTTTTATGCTTGTTGTTTTGATTTTTTTCATAGGGTGTGGGTACATTAAGTCAAGTACTTGATGCTCTTCTTGATTACTCATAAGTTTAATCATTTGATTTTTCTTGATTTCACCATCAAAAACACGCACTAATGCTAATGCTCCTAAATACTGATCAAACCATGAATCATAAATAATTGCTTTTGTAGGTGCTTGTGGATTACCCTGTGGTTCAGGGATTCTTTCTACAATAGCATCTATAAGTTCTCGAATGCCTATCCCTGTTTTAGCACTTACTAAAATAGCATCGGTTGCATCTATACCGATAGAAGTTTCAATCTCTTCTGCAACTTTTTCAGGTTCTGCTGCTGGAAGGTCAATTTTATTGATAACAGGAATAAGTTCTAAGTCATTATCAAGAGCAAGATAAACATTAGCAATAGTTTGTGCTTCAACCCCTTGGGCAGCATCTACGATGAGTAAAGCTCCATCACTAGAAGCGAGAGATTTACTCACTTCATAAGAAAAATCTACATGCCCCGGTGTGTCTATAAGGTTAAGAATATAATGCTCCCCATCTTTGACATAGTCAAGTCGCACAGATTGTGCTTTTATGGTGATACCTCTTTCTTGTTCGATATCCATAGTATCCATCATTTGGCTACTCATTTCCCTTTCAGTTACAGAACCACACTCTTGGATGATTCTGTCTGCTAGGGTTGATTTACCATGGTCTATATGAGCTATGATAGAAAAGTTTCTAATGTTTTTCAAATTGTTCCTCTTTTTATGCAAACAGTGAGTTTACACTTTCATTATGGTACACACGGCGAATCACTTCAGCAAAAAGTGGTGCAACTGTAAGTACTTTAATTTTTTTAGATGGTTTTGATTCTAGGGTATTTGTGATGATGAGTTCATCAAGTTCACCATTTTCAAGATTATCATACGCTTTACCACTTAAAACACCATGTGTCGCACATGCCATTACTGATGTAGCACCTTTATTTTTAAGTGCAGTTGCTGCTTTAACCATAGTTCCAGCTGTATCGACCATATCATCAATCATAATGACATCATATCCTTCAACATCACCTATGATACCCATAACTTCAGCTTCATTGGCTTTTTCACGGCGTTTATCGACGATTACCATCTCAAGACCCATTCTTTTTGCAAAGTATCTAGCTCGAGCAACACCACCAATATCTGGTGAAGCAATGATAGGATTTTTAAGATTTTTACTTTTGATATATTGTTCAAAAGTTACACTTCCATAAAGATTATCAACAGGAATGTCAAAAAATCCTTGGATTTGTCCTGCATGTAAATCGATAGTTACTACTCTATCAATACCAGCAGTTTCATAAAGGTTTGCAACAAGTTTTGCTGTAATAGGTACACGAGGTGCAGCTTTACGGTCTTGTCTTGCATAGCCATAGTACGGTACAACAGCTGTAATACTTTGCGCACTAGAACGCTTAAGTGCATCTGTCATAATGAGGAGTTCCATTAAATTGTCATTTGATGGGGCTCCTGTTGATTGGACGATAAATACATCACGACCACGAACGCTTTCCGCGATTTGAACAGATATTTCACCGTCACTAAATTTTTTTACATCAGCTTTTGCTAATGGAACATCTAAGATACTACAAACCTCTTTTGCAAAATCAGCACTAGCAGTACCAGCAAATATTTTATAACCACGCATTGGTATTCCTTAATATGGAGAAATGAATAATGGGAGAATTATAGTATAAGAGTTCTGAAAAACTACTTTTGGCACACTTGGCATAGCCCTGAAAAAATGAGATTAGCGGTTTTTATTTGAAAATGGGAACTTTCTGATATATTTTTACTTAAAGGGTTAAGATCTAGTTGTATATCTATCACTTGGTTACATTGTTCACAAACAAGATGTGCATGTGTTTCTTTTGTAAGTTCGTAAACAGATTTTGTATGTGGGATTTTTACTTCTTGAATAAAGGCATTTTCTATCATAATGTTGATATTTTTATAGATAGTTGCAAGTGATATGGAGTTAAATTTATTTCGTAAGAGTTCATAGAGTGCTTCTATGGAAAGGTGACCATATTTATCTAAGGCATAAGCTATCTCTAGTCTTTGAGGGGTTGCTTTTAAATGGTGGATTCGTAAAAGTTCAGTATAAGTATTCATAAATGGCATTATATACTATTTTTTTTAAAATTGAATACTTAAAGAAGTTTTTGCAATCGAATTAAGGTTGCAAAGAGAATAGCCTCTTTATCTACTGAAGCACTTTTCATTTTAAGTTCTGCATCTAAGAGTAATTGATGGAGTGTATAGTAAGTTTGAGGCTTGATTTTAATGGCTTGTTGTGCTTTTTCTTGCACAATATGTTTTGGCGGATTGTAACCTAAAATCTCTATTGCATTTGGTGCGCCATTAATGCGAATGTAGATGTTAAACATATAAAGTTGCGTTATGTAAGATGTTATGCTACTAAGAATACGAATTTCATCTTCACCTCGTTCTAAAATTTGATGAATATCTTCTTTGAAATCTTTTTTGTCTAAGAGTTTCTGTATAAATGTATCGAGATTCACTTCATGTAAGCCAAAAACAAGATTATCAACATCTTTTGTGGTAATTTCTTTGTCGAAAATTGTAAATTTTTCAATCTCATTAGCACATAAAGCGATGTCATTATGGTGAATATGTAAAAGATGAGTGAGGGTGTATTTGTCTATTTTAACATTTTTTTCTTGGGCTAGATTTGTAAGAATATTAAGAACTTCATACTCTTTGGGATGGTAAAATCGAACACTCATAGTTTGAAATTTGCTAAAAGCTTTTTTATTGTTATAGGTCTTATAATCACTACCATAGTAGGCATAAACAAAGATGTTATCACTATTTTTTTCACAAAGTGTTAAGATAATGTCTAGCTCTTTTTTTGGTACTTTTTTTTCTGTTTTGATAATGAGAATATTTCTATCACCAAATAAAGAAGCTTGTGATAGGTGGGCTTTAGCACTTTGAAAATTATACTCAGTATGGTAGTAAGTTAGGATATTTGCATTCTCTATAGATGTGAGCATTTTTGTGTACATATCAATAAGAAAATCACTTTCACCAAAAAAAACAAAGCTATTTGCCATAGTTTTGTTTCTTATATGATTGTCAAGTTCATTTTTATACATCAATCTTCTCTACAACACTTGCAAAAATTTGTGCTTTAGCTATATCTACTTTTTCAATGCGTACACGAACATTATCAAATAAAAGTGCATCTTGGGCTTGTATAATGTTTAATCTTGCACCTATGATAGTGTCGTGAAGTTCGGCTTTATACTCCGGATCTGTATTTGTTATGCGCGCTTGAAAAATCTCTCCTAGATGTTCTTTTGCCCATCTTGTGTATTTTCTTGCCATAAATTCAACTTCTATAATACTTGCTTCACGCTCCTTTTCACTAATAGTCATTGTAAGGGATTCTATATTTCTTAAAACATAAGAACCTTCTTGTGTATCATGTGCATTAATAGCTTTAAGTAGTCTATGTACAATAAGGTCACTATAACGGCGAATAGGGGATGTAAAATGGGTATAAGCTTCAAAACCTAGTCCAAAGTGTCCAGAGTTATAAGGTGCATAACGGGCTTGCATTTGTGACTGGATGATAAGTGTATCAACTTCACTCTCTATGCCCATATCTTTTGCTTGTCTTTGGATGTTAGTAATAGTTTCTTTTATGCTGTTTTGTATCTCTATATGGATACCAATAGAAGCTAGTTCTTGATAAAGTTTTTGTAATTTTGCTTGAGATGGTGCTTCATGGATTCTAAAAACACCTCGTTCAAATCTTTTAGCCGCTTCTTTATTTGCTAAAAGCATACAATCTTCTATGAGGGCATGAGATGGTGTTTCTTGGGCTAAATTTGTAGCGATAAGATTATGATTTTTATCTATTTTCATTGCTATTTCACTTGAATGAAATTCAAAACCCTTTTGTAGTCGTTTTTCTTTAAGTTTATCGGTGATAGGTCGAAGTTTTTTTATAGCATCAAGTACTATTTTTTCGTCTTCATTCTGTGGTTGAAGGTTACCTTCAAAAAAATCATCAATTTCACCATAATGAAAACGGCGTTTTGAATGGATGAGTGCTTCATATACTTCTGAATGTTTTACTTCAAGTGTTGTTGTATCTAAATGTATCTCAAAAACATATGCAAGACGATCTACATGAGGTTGTAAAGAACACAGTGTTTCACTTAATTCTCTTGGAAGCATAGGTATAGAACGATGAGGTAAATAGATAGAAAAACTTCTATATATTGCTTCATTATCTATAGCGCCAAAAGGTTGTACATATTCACTAACATCGGCAATGGCAACATAAAGAGTGCTAAAGGTATCATTCCAGTATATGGCATCATCAAAATCTTTGGCTGTTATGGGATCTATGGTTGCAAAAGGGAGATCTCGTAAATCTTTTCGTTTTGGGTATTGTGTAGCATCTACAGGTGAAAAACTACGAGCTATGGCAAGGACATCTTCTTCAAAATCATCGTGTTTATTATACTTTGCAAGGACAATCTTTTCATCTACTTTAGGATCTTGAAGGTTTCCTAAATACTCAAGCACTTTATTTTCAAGGTTATCCACAGTAAAAATAGCGTCTATATCATAATTTTGTAGCTCTTCTTGTGTGAGTTCTGCACCAACGGGATAACCTGTTTTTAAATCAACGAATGATTTTACACCATCTTTTTCTATAATATGTCCTATAGAATAGGTCTGCTCATGTCCTACAATTTCCATTATTGTAGCAGTTGGTGTACCTCTTTTACCAAGAAGGCGTTTGACGATAATAAGATCACCTTCTCTTGCAATACCTAAGCTCTCGATGAAAAGATCTTTAATGTTTTCACCTATTACATGTAAGTATGCGGTTTCTTTTTGAACAAGTCCTAAAGTACCCGCACGATATTTTGAATGAAATTTATAAATATTATGCTTACATGTAAGGTACTTTTTTGTGAGCCATTCTTGTACAAAAGGGCGTTCTTCTATTTGTATATCTTGTTCACTTAGACCATGCGTGAGTCGAATAAGTAGTGCTTTCAAAGTGTGGTACTATCTCGCATTTTCTAAGGCAGTGTCAAAGCTTTGCATATCAAGACCATAAGTTTTTATAAGCTCTTTAGCTTTTGCAATGCTTTCATCTGTAATCATACCATTAAGTGGTACGGCAACACGCACTACATGTAAGATTTTGGCAGCTTTTTGATTGTTTTCATTTTTTGCATTTTGAGGATTTTGACAATGTTCTATAACATCTATCAGTGTTTCTTCAAATTTCCAATGTTTAAAAATGATAGAACTTACTTCTGGCGTATCTGTTCCTGTGATTTCTCTTTCGGCAGATTCTATAGTGTCTAGTTCTTCAAGTGCTTGAGTAAATGCTTCTTCTTTATTATCTAGGATAATTTGTTGTGCAATTAAAACCTTACCAATTTCTACTAAAAATGCAGCAGGAGAAAGAACGCTCATAAGGCGATTTTCTTTTCTTAGACACCATGCTGTTGTGAGTCCATGTTGTTTTTTTGAAAGTTCTGAGAACATATCGTTTGATATACCATAGGGAGTAAGGTCAAGAGCAAAACTTTTTTTAACAATGGATGCAAGAGCAAAACCTCGTACCGTTCCCATACCAAAAAGACCAACAGCTTGACTTATAGCATTGATTTCTCGAGAAAATCCATAAAGAGGAGAATTGGCTGCTTTTAAAATATCCGCAGTTAGAAGGGGATCTTGTTCTAAAATTTTCACCATATCATTAAATGTTGCATCGGGATCTTGATAGACCGCTTCAATTTGCATAACAGATTCAGGTAGTGGTGGAAGTTGTTTGATTTTTTTTAAAATATCTTCAGTCATAAATGTATTCTCTTTTCTTTTTTTCCTAATTATAATGGGTGTAAATAAATCCATTCTGAATATTTACAAAAAACTGATATTATTTTTTTCTAAATTATACAAAAGGGGTAAGACATGACAAAAGAAGCAATGTTAAAGCAATTAGGTTACGCACCAAATGAAGCTTTAAAAGAACAAATAGAAACAATTACAAGAACAACCAAAGATTATGACAAAATCGAAAAACACATTTTAGATTTACATGATCATTTAAAAGTAAATAATGGTTATGTTGCACTTTCAAACTCTAAAGATTATTTTAAAATAAAAATAGAAGCACCAACGCAAGAACTTTCACAAGAAGGTCATGAAAAAGTAAAACATTTTAGTGAAAAATTTAAAGTGGCTCTTGAAAAACTACCAAACAAAGAGACTTACTATATTTTAGGCTACCAACACTAAACATATGAAAGAACCTATGAGCATTGAAGGGTATGATAAACTTGTTGAGGAGTTTAAATACCTTTTAGAAGAAGAGAAACCTAAAGTAGCTCACGAAAAACTTGTGGCTGCTGCTTTGGGTGATAGAAGTGAAAATGCAGATTATCAAGCAGCAAAAGAGAAACTTCGTTTTATAGATAAACGCCTTTTTTATCTCAACAAAATGATACAAAATGCTCAAGTTATTGATGCTTCATTACATCCTCACCAACGCGTTTCATTTGGAAGTACTGTTACATTAGTAAATCTTGATACAGATGAAGAAGAAGTTTATACCTTATGTGGTGTACTTGAAAGTGAGATTGAAAATGGGCTTATATCTATACATTCTCCATTGGCTCGTGCTATGCTTTCTAAAGAAGTAGGAGATGACTTTACAATCAAACTTCCAAAAGGTACAAAAGAGTATGAGATAGAAGCCATAGAGTATAAAAATATCTTTTCGTTGAAAGAAAATATACGCACGAAAAAAGATTTTTCCTTTCATTAAAAACTTTTAAAACAATTTTTACCATCATTTAGATACAATTCATCTTTAAAAACTAAATTTTAGGATTTCCTCGTGAGCCAACAATTACCAGATATAGAAACACAATTAGCAAACCATAAGTTATCGCAAGAAGATTATGCCCACATGAAACAGATTTTAGGTCGTGAACCAAATCTTGTAGAGCTTGGAATTTTTTCGGCTATGTGGAGTGAACATTGTTCATATAAATCATCAAAAGTGCATTTAAAAGGTTTCCCAACAAAAGCACCATGGGTTATTCAAGGTCCTGGTGAAAATGCTGGTGTTATTGACATCGGTGATGGTATGGCAGCTGTTTTTAAAATGGAATCACATAACCATCCATCATTCATTGAACCATATCAAGGTGCAGCGACAGGTGTTGGTGGGATTATGCGTGATGTCTTTACAATGGGTGCAAGACCTGTTGCAAACTTAAATGCACTTCGTTTTGGTAATGTTCTAAACAAAGATGACATAGCCAAACATCAACGCTACCTCGTTCGTGGTGTAACTGAAGGTATCGGTGGTTATGGTAACTGTATGGGTGTACCTACTATTGGTGGGGAGACAAGTTTTGATGAGTGTTATAATGGAAATATCTTAGTTAATGCTTTTACATTAGGTTTAGCAAAATCTGATGAGATTTTTTATGGTAAAGCTGAAGGGATTGGTAATCCTGTTATGTATGTTGGAGCAAAAACTGGTCGTGATGGTCTAGGTGGTGCTGTTATGAGTAGTGATAGTTTTACAGAAGAATCAAAATCTCTTCGACCAACTGTACAAGTGGGTGATCCTTTTACTGAAAAACTTTTACTTGAAGCGTGTTTAGAACTTTTCAAAACTGATTATGTTGTAGGTATTCAAGATATGGGTGCTGCTGGGCTTACAAGTTCGGCATTTGAGATGGCAGGTCGTTCAGGTTCTGGAATGATTATGCATCTTGATCAAGTTCCTGCTCGTGAAGAAGGTATGACACCATATGACTTTATGCTTTCTGAGTCTCAAGAGAGAATGCTTCTTTGTGCAAAAAAAGGGAGTGAAGCTGAAATCATTAAAATTTTTGAAAAATGGGATTTAGATGCTGCTGTAGTTGGTGAAGTGACTGCTACGGGAAATATGGAACTCTTTTGGCATGGTGAAAAAGTTGCTGATGTCCCTGTTGATCCTGTAAGTGAAGAAGCACCTGAATTAAATCGTCCGATGAAAAAGCCTGCATATCTTGATCTTATAAAAGATACAACAATTAATGACTTTTCAAAAGTAAGTAATCAAGAAGCGTTTGAAAAACTTACACAGTCTATGGAAGTTGTTGATAAATCTTGGATTTATACACAGTACGATTCTATGGTACAGACAAACACAGTAAAAAAAGGCGGAGAGCTTGATGCTTCTGTTATTCGTGTAAAAGAGAATGGCAAAGCATTAGCAATGTCGGCTGACTGTAATGTACGTTATTGTTATATTGACCCTAAAATGGGTGGAGCTGCTGCTGTTGTTGAGTCTGGAAGAAATGTTGCTATGAGTGGTGCTAGACCATTGGCTATTACAGATTGTCTAAACTATGGTAATCCTGAAAATCCAGAAGTTATGTGGCAGTTTGGTCAAGGGTGTGAAGGTATTAAAGAAGCATGTGCAGCACTTACAACACCTGTTATTGGTGGAAATGTTTCTTTATATAATGAAACAAACGGTGTTTCAGTTTTCCCTACACCATCTATAGCAACTGTTGGTGTAAATGATGACCAAGACAATGTTTTACTTTCTAATTTCCAAGAAGAGGGTAACCTCCTTTATCTAGTTGGTGAGAGTACAAGTGAATTTGGTGGTTCTTTATATATGAAAGAGATTTGTGGTGTAGTTGCTGGAGCAATGCCAGAGATTGATTACACTAAAGAGTTGGCGCTTTGGGACCTTGTAATCGAAGCAAATAAAAAGCACCTTTTATCGTGTGCAAAAGATGCTTCAAGTGGTGGTGTAGCTATTGCTTTAGCAAAAATGGCAGCAACTTCAGGGCTTACATGTAAGGTTTCTATGAGTGTAGAAGATGAGCGAGATATCTTTGCAGAATCTCAAAGTCGTGCTATTGTTGAAGTAAAACCTGAAAATGCT
>Ga0256828_1000243_pt1 | contig 37522 bp, 39 predicted proteins | sample CV88metaG_FD_185993 | JGI IMG/M metagenome (GOLD analysis project Ga0256828, IMG submission 185993) | Hydrothermal vent microbial communities from East Pacific Rise, Pacific Ocean - CV88 | ecosystem: Environmental > Aquatic > Marine > Hydrothermal vents | place: Pacific Ocean: East Pacific Rise...
TCAAGGTCATTGGTAGGCTCATCGAGTATGAGTATGTCAACATCCTGAGTAAATAGCAGGGCAAGTGCTACACGGTTCTTCTCTCCACCACTGAGTACGCCTATCTTTTTATCTAAAAATTCTCGAGGAAAGAGAAAGTTTTTGAGATATCCATAGACATGCAGGTCGCTTCCGCGTACATTGACACGGTCTCCGCCGTTTGGACAGAATGTCTCTATGAGATTTTTATCATCATCAAGCATCTCACGGTGTTGGTCAAAGTAACCGACCTTGAACTCACCGCGTTTTATCTCTCCGTGCGTCGGTTCAATTCTCCCAAGCAGTGCTTTTAAAAGCGTTGACTTTCCGCTTCCGTTTGGTCCAACGATGGCGATGACATCTTTTTGCAGGATCCTTGTATTGAAATCACGTAGAAGCTCTTTACTCCCTAGTGTCAATCCAAGCTCTTTGACCTCAAAGAGCATCTTTTGTTTGTTGACGCTTTTGTCACGGTTGAAGTGTTTTGCTTCGCGTTGCAGCTCAACGGACATCTTACGTATCTTTGCAGGGTTTGTCTTTGCCTCTTCTCTAAGCTGCATCAGACGCTCTTTTCTCCCCTCGTTGCGTTTAAGACGTGCACGTACTCCTCTGGCAAACCATTCGTTTTCACGTTTGAGCACACCCAAAAGATTCTCATGCTGTTTTTGTAGAGTTCTTAAGTACTCCTCTTTTTGTGTGAGGTAGTTATTGTATCCGCCGCTGTATTCACGAAGTTTACAATCCTCAACTTCGATACTCTTGGTTGCGATTCTGTCTATAAAGTATCTGTCATGCGAGATAAATACAAGAGTAAATCTCTCTTTGAGCAGAAGCTCCTCTAAAAACTCGACCATATATACATCAAGGTGGTTGGTAGGCTCATCAAGAAGCAAGATATCTGGTTTTTGGAGCAGCAGTGAGGCAAGAGCAACACGACGCTGTTCTCCTCCGCTGAGAAGGGTAATGGGTTTGTGCTCATATCGTTTGAGGTCAAAATGTTGGATGATCCTCTCTATCTTGTCATCAAGGTTCCAAGCATTGTGATGCTCTATGTAGCGGGAGAGCTGTTCATGTTCATCTAGTAAGATCTTGTTCTCAAAATCCTCTGATAAAAGAGTAGAGAGCTCTTCATATCTTTTCTTCGCTGCGTTTAGCTCTTTGAGTCCTGCTTCTACCGCTTCACGTACAGTGTGCCCCTCTTCAAATTCAGGACGCTGATCAAGCATCTTTATCTCGAGGTCATTTTTGGTGATACGCCTACCGCCGTCAGCTTCAAGTGTGCCGTTAACGATCTTCATCAGGGTAGATTTTCCACTACCGTTTTTGCCTATGATAACGATACGTTCACCCTCATCTACATGAAAATCGATCTCAGTGAGAATCTTTTGTGCAGAGTAATGTTTTGAAACTTTTTGTAAATCTATTAATGCCATATATGAGTACTTTTAAGTAAGATTATTTTACGTAATGATACCCTTTGTGAGGTTAGGATAAACTTTTTTGTAATTATTGTTATGAATCAACTTTCTGTTATTGAAATTACTATAATATACGCCCTTATTATCGAAAGGATTTTTTTTGGGTATATTTATACACATACATCTTATAGCGGCTATTGCATGGATCGGTGGCTCGATTTTTATGTTTGTTCTGGGTATTACATTGACCGATAAAGAGAAACAAAAACAGGTCTATCCCCATATCGGACCGATTTTTGGATATTTTGAACTGGTCTCTTTGGTTATTTTAGTTATTACTGGTATTGTTATGATAAGTAACAATGGTCTTTTAGGTCAGTTATTTAGTAGTGATGATACACTTATAGTAGAAACTTTGAGAAAAAAACTGTGGTTAGTGCTTATTATGATAATCGCTACTATCGTTCATTTTATCATTGCGTTTAAAACAAACAATACTGAGAGAACAAAACTACAAAACATCATCTCTCGCGGTTCATCTCTACTTATTTTCTTTCTAAACCTTTTTGTACTTCATTATGCGATAATGATCCGTTCGATGCTCTAGTCTCTTCAAAGCAGAGTCTTTTTGCACTGAACCACGCAGCAATTCCCTCATCTGTATATTGGTATTCCCTCTGATGCAGAGGGATAACACTGTTTCTCATTTTTGAGCGTATGATACCTATGATGATAAATGAGATAAGCAGTGTAGCACCAGCTACAAAATAATCATACATATACCATGCTAATGCACTAGTTAAAAATATTGCATATTGTAAAAAAAGTCTTATGCCAAACGCAATGAGCTTGCATTTTTTTGAGTGCAGAGTAGGGGTTGGTTCTATGAGATCGATATAGTCATTTTTCATAAAGAGATTATATCTAAAAAATAAGCTAAATAAACTTTAGTCGTATTAACTAAACTTTATTGATAAAACTTGCAACTATTAACTTTTTTTGCTAAAATACTATAAAAATTTTAGAAAAAAGGATCTGAATTATGGCAAAACATCAATTTCAAACAGAAGCAAATCAAATTTTACAACTAATGATACACTCTCTATACTCAAACAAGGAGATCTTTCTTCGTGAACTGGTCTCTAATGCATCGGATGCACTCGATAAATTAAATATGTTGGTCTTAACTGATGAAAAATATAAAAATATTAAATTTGACCCTCGTATTGATATTAAAATCGATAAAGAGAAAAAAACTTTAACTGTATCAGATACAGGTATCGGGATGAATGAAGAGGACCTTGTAAACAACCTTGGTACTATCGCTAAGTCTGGTACAAAAGCATTCTTGGAAAACCTGACTGGAGATCAAAAAGAGGATTCAAATCTTATTGGTCAATTTGGTGTTGGTTTTTATGCTGCGTTTATGGTAGCGGACAAAGTTGAGGTCATCAGTAAAAAGGCAGGTGAAGAGAAAGCTTACAAATGGGTAAGTGAAGGAACTGGAGAGTTCGAGATCGAAGATGCTCAAAAAGATTCTCATGGAACAGAGATCACAATGTATCTAAAAGATGAAGAAGAGGAATTTTTAGAGACATATCGTATCGAAAGCATCATCAAAAAATACTCTAACCATATTCCATTCCCAATTTTTATGGATAAAGAGAAAACGATCCCAGCTAAAACTGACGATGACGGTAAAGAGATCGAACCTGCACGTACAGAGATCGAAAATGTACAGATCAACAGTGCAAGTGCTTTATGGACTCTACCAAAGAGCGAGCTTACTGATGAGGATTACAAAGCATTCTATGAGACTATTGCACACTCTTCAGAAGAGCCTTTGGCATGGACACATCACAAAGCTGAGGGTGCCATAGAGTACACTACGCTTTTCTACATTCCAAGTAAAGCACCTATGGACATCTACAGAGTTGATTACAAACCAGGTATCAAGCTCTACATCAATCGTGTGTTCATTACAGATGATGAAAAAGAGCTTATGCCTACATACCTACGTTTCCTACGTGGTGTGATCGATTCAAAAGATCTACCGTTAAATGTCAGCCGTGAGATCTTACAATCAAATCCTGTAATGAGCAAGATCAGAAACGCATCAGTGAAAAAAGTACTCTCAGAACTTTCTAAAATGATGAAAAAAGATGCAGACAAATATGATACTTTCTATAAAGAGTTTGGAAATGTACTAAAAGAGGGACTTTACAGTGATTTTGCAAATCGTGAGAAGATCTTAGAACTTTTAAAATTCCATTCACTTAACTCTGATGAGATGATCACAATCGAAGATTATGTGAAAAATGTTGATGAAGAGAAAAAAGAGATCTACTATCTAACAGCTAAAACATCTCTTGAACTTCTAAAACACTCACCAGTGTTAGAAAAATTCAAATCTCGTGGAATTGATGTTCTTTTACTCAATGAAGAGGTAGATACTATCATCTTCCCAATGGTAACTGAATACAAAGAGTACAAACTCGTTCCTGCTGCGGATGCGAAGTTCGAAGAGAGCGAAGAGGATAAAAAAGCTCAAGAAGAGTTAGCAAAATCGTATGAAGATTTTACAAAAAAACTTAAAGAGATCCTTGGTGATAGCGTAAAAGATGTTGCAGTTACAACTGATCTTGTAGAGTCTCCTGTAGCTATTAAAGTCGATAAAGAAGATCCGGCGTATATGATGGCTCAAATGATGAAACAGATGGGACAAGCTACTGATGCACCAGAGCCTGCACCGATTTTACAGATCAATCCAAAAAATGAACTCATTGAGAAACTCAAAGAGACATCAGATATTAATTTGATCGAAGATGCTGCTCATGTACTCCTTGATCAAGCAAAACTTTACGATGGACAAGAACTTGATGATACAGCAGATTTTGTTGTACGCCTCAATAGAATCCTCGCAAAAGCATTATAATTATTTTGAATGAGTGTACTTTTAGTATACACTCATTCAAATCTCCTATAAAAACCTCCAAATAAATTGTATATCACAGAAAAATATGTTATCTTATATTTATGATAAAAAAATTTGAACTCTTAAACAAATCAGTAGAAAAAGAAGATGTAAAAGCGATGGAAGAAGAAGCTGGACGTATCTATACTTCTTTGATAACTAACGAACTTGCCAATTTGAACCTCTCAGAGTATGAATACAGTCCAGAACAAGCTGTAGAAGAACTTGGTTTAGATGAAGAATTGGTGCATGAACTTGTCGCAGATTATGTATCTCAGATCATTCGTTCATTGCTGCAGTTTGAATCCAAGTTAAAAGTTTTACAAAATTCACAAGATAGGAGTCATCCTTTAGACTATACTCCATTTAGAGAACTTGCACATAAAAATTTGGGTGTAGCAAGAAACTTACGTATTAAAAATGCAGAGATTTTATTATATGAATTGATGACAAAAGATGACCTTGATCATCTTTTATCATGTCTCGAGGCTTTGGAGGTTTCAGCAATTAAACTCAATACGAAACATGCGTACAATACACTCAAGATAATTGAGATAAAGGACAGTTTTAAAAATTAATTTTTAAGCGAGTCTGAAATCTGTTCTAACTTCCCTTTATGTTTATTGATTATTTTAGGCTCTTTCTTCTCTAATGGGAGTGCAAATGCCAATAAAATAAAGATAAAAGAGAAAACGATCGCCGATAAAATACTTAAAATAATTTTGAGTTTAAAATCACTCATTTTAGTGATTTTCTTGCTTTTCATTTGTCATATAGATCCAAAATTCTTTGTGGCTGTAGCCTTTATTTAGAAAAAATATTTGTAAAATAGTAACTCTGTAGAGTGTGATAAGCATTTTTGCATAAGGAATGAAGAGACTGAGACTTACTATAAGAGATTGTTGTTTATCTCCTTTTGACTCTATCATCTCTTGCATACCGATGTTTTTACTAAGGTAAACTCCAAAGAGTATGGAAAATGCAAAGTTTAAAATCAATCCAAAAATCATATACGCCATAAAGTCCTGTTCATACATACCAGCTATCATTGTTAAAGTCCTAAATATTTTTAATTTGTCCTATTCTATCAAAATTCTTTTATGACTTCGTTTAAGATAAAGTAATATTACTAAAAAGTAACATACTCCTTAATCTCAAAGATCTATAAAGAATCTAAAAACTTTATTTAAACATCTTTATACTATACTAAGACACAAATTATTAAAAAAGGTAATTTAATGGAAACTAACCTCATAATGGAGGGGATAAAATTTATGTTTTTAGGGATGGGAACAGTGTTCGCATTCCTGGTAATAATGATATTGTGTATGAATATGATGTCATTAGTTATCAACAGATTTTTTCCTGAACCACAAGCAAGTGCGGATTCATCATCAGCAGGTGCCCAAAAAGATAACAAAAAGATAGTTGCAGCGATTACAGCGGCAATTAAATATCATAGACAAGGTTAAATTATATGGCTAAGAAATTTATAGATGTAATGGATACAACATTCAGAGACGGTTTCCAATCAGTTTTTGGCGGTCGTGTCTTAATGGATGATTTTTTTCCAGCTGTTGAAGCTGCAAAAATGGCAGGTATAAACCACTTTGAATTTGGTGGTGGAGCAAGATTTCAATCGCTCTATTTTTATTTAAGAGAAGACGCATTTGAAATGATGGACAAATTCCGTAAAATTGTTGGACCAGATGCAAACCTTCAAACATTGGCGCGCGGTGTAAACACTGTAATGCTTGATACTGGTTCAAAAGAACTGATAGATCTTCATGCAAAAATGTTTAAAAAACACGGAACGACTACCATTCGTAACTTTGATGCGCTTAATGATGTTGAAAACTTAAAATATTCAGCTGAAAGAATCACTCATCATGGATTGAAACATGAAGCGACCATCACAATGATGGATCTACCACCAGGATGTCATGGTGCACATACAGTAGAATTTTATGAACAAACTCTACGTGATATTTTAGAGAGTGGACTTCCATATGACAGTATCTGTTTTAAAGATGCTTCTGGAACTTCAAATCCTCAAAAAGTTTTTGAAACTATCAAAATGGCAAGAAAGCTTTTAGGTGATGATACGCATATTCGTCTTCATACTCATGAAACTGCAGGTGTTTCTGTAGCTGCATATATGGCTGCTCTTGAAGCTGGTGTCGATGGTATCGATATGGCTGCAAGTCCTGTAAGTGGTGGAACAAGTCAACCAGATATGCTAACTATGCTTCATGCTACTAAAGGTATGAACTATGATCTTGGTGGTTTAGAACTTGGTAAGATCTTAACATATGAAAAAGAGCTTCAATCGTGTTTAGAGGATTACTTTATTCCGCCAGAAGCGACTATGGTTTCTCCTATTATCCCATTCTCTCCAATGCCGGGTGGTGCACTTACTGCAAATACTCAAATGATGAGAGATAATGATATCTTAGATAAATTTCCTGAAGTGATTGCTGCAATGCAAGAGGTTGTTGAAAAAGGTGGTTATGGTACTTCTGTAACTCCAGTATCACAGTTTTATTTTCAACAAGCACTTAACAATGTAATGCAAGGTCCTTGGAACGCTATCGCTCCAGGTTATGGACGTATGGTACTAGGTTATTTTGGTAAAACTCCAGTTGAGCCAGATCCAGAAATAGTAAAAATAGCTTCAGAAAAATTAAATTTATTACCAACTAAAGAAAAAGCATTAGATCTTGCAGATGCAGATCCTGCAAAATCTTTAGAGAGCTGGATTAATAAACTTAAAGAAGAAGATATAGAAATTACTGAAGAAAACATCTTTATTGCGGCAGCATGTCAAGATAAAGGTATCTCTTTCCTTAAAGGCGAGGGAGAATTAAACGTACGTAAAATATCTCAAATGGAAGAAGAGTGTAAAGGAGAAGGTAAAGAAATGAGTGGAAATTATACAGTTGTAGTAGACGGTCAAAAATTTAGTGTTCAAGTTGCTGAAGGCAGCGGTGATGTTCAAGTAGTAGCAGTAGATGGTGAGGCGGCAGTAGCTGCACCAACACCAAACGCTCCATTAACTGATGGTGTAGAGATCAAAGCACTTCTTCCGGGTAGTGTTTGGAAAATCGTTGCTAATCCAGGTCAAAGCGTAAATGAAGGTGATGTAATTATGATCCTTGAATCTATGAAAATGGAAATTGATGTTGTTGCACCTACAGGTGGAGTACTGAAAAGTATTAATGTAGCTACAAACGACAAAGTTGTAGAGGGTCAAGTAGTAGCAGTTATAGGATAATTAATGAAAAATATTGTAATTAAAATTTTTGCATCGATGATGTTATTTGCATTTGCTTTTTCTGCAAACGCAATGGCATCTGAACATGCTTCAAGTACAACAGAAGTTTCAGCTCATAAAGAAGAGACATATAAAGCTCAACCTATGAGTACTATGATTGTTAACTTTTTGAAATCTACTGGTATCGTTGCCCTTGTGAATCCTCGTAAAGATGAGATGAGTTCTACTGGTAAGCCTATGAGTGATTTTCATAAAGGTTTAGGACGTGTTATTATGATCTTAGTAACATTTCTTCTCTTCTGGCTTGCAATTGCAAAAGGGTTTGAACCACTATTACTGCTTCCAATCGCTTTTGGTGGTTTATTAGCAAATATTCCTATTGCAGGAATTGGTGGACCACATGGCTTTTTAGGTGTTATCTATCAAGCAGGTCTCTCAAATGAACTTTTCCCGATTATCATCTTTATGGGTGTTGGTGCTATGACAGACTTCGGTCCTCTTTTATCAAATCCTAAAACAGCACTACTTGGTGGAGCTGCTCAGTTTGGTATTTTTGGAACACTGGTCGGTGCGGTTGCACTTTCTCAAGCTGGACTTGTTGATTTTACTCTTCAACAAGCATCTGCAATTTCTATTATCGGTGGAGCGGATGGTCCGACATCTATCTTTATCGCAACGAAACTTGCACCTGAACTTCTTGGAGCGATCGCGGTTGCTTCTTATAGTTATATGGCTATGGTACCTATTATTCAGCCTCCGATTATGAAGGCTTTAACAACTGATGCTGAGAGAAAGATCAAAATGACGACTCTTCGTCATGTGTCTCGTTTGGAAAAATTGATTTTCCCGATCTTAGTTTTAGTACTTGCTATCTTAGTTTTACCAGAATCTACACCACTTATCGGTGCGTTTATGTTCGGTAACTTCTTAAAAGAGTCTGGTGTTGTTGAGCGTTTAAATGATACTCTTCAAAATGCTTTAATTAACATCACTACTATTTTCTTAGGTCTTGGTGTTGGTTCTAAACTTGCAGCAGATCAGTTCTTAGTACCTGAGACTATGTTTATCATGGTTCTTGGTATCATTGCGTTTAGTGTAGGTACAGCATCTGGTGTATTGATGGCTAAAGTGATGAACCTTTTCCCTGGACACAAAGTAAACCCTCTTATTGGTTCAGCTGGAGTTTCAGCAGTTCCTATGGCAGCGCGTGTGTCAAATAAAGTTGGTATGGAATATGACCGTACAAATATGCTTTTAATGCATGCAATGGGTCCAAATGTTGCAGGTGTTATCGGTTCAGCAGTTGCGGCTGGTGTACTGATCTCAATGTTTCAGTAAGACTCTCCACAGTAACGACGCATTAGCGTCGTTATCTCTTCTCTTTTAAATAATCTATTGATTTTATTTTATGATTTTTGTTCCATAGTGGATATGATAAGTGGAATGATATTTTGACTTTTTGTTTTATCTATAAACTCATCAGCACCAAGTCCTTGTGCTTCTCTTTTGTTATTGTCTCCAGTCATAGAACTGTTAACAATGATAGGAATATCTCTTGTAGTTGGATCAGCTCTTAGTTTTTGAATAACAGTAAAACCAGACATCTCCGGCATTTCAATATCAGTGATTATTGCAGGAATTTTTGCTTTTTGTTCATCAGATAATGCGAAGATGTAGTCAATTAGTTTTTTTCCATTATTAAAGAGCTTCATATTGACATGTGCTTTTTCAAAAAGTTGTGTAAGATGTCTTTGTGCAGTTTTAGAATCTTCTGCTATTAAAACAGTTCCATATCTTAACTTATCTGGAATTGTCATACTTTTTAAGATCTCTAAATCTTTGTCTACATTGACAAGCGCTTGAGGCAGAACATCTGCAAGTAGTTTTTCATAGTCAAGAATAAGACACAGACTACCATCTTCAAGACGGGTGTCATTTATTACCACACCATCATCTTTAAGTCTGTAACTGTCAGGTGCATGCATCTCACTCCAGTTCTTTTTGAGTACTCTGTATGCAGACATTATTCGAAGGCCAATGATCACACCATTGAAGTCACAAACCAAAATATTTGATCTTTGTACTTCTTCTTTTGTCAATTGCACACCAAGCCAAGCTGGTAAGTTAAGAATTGGAATTTGCATATCTCTGAGTACGATCGTACCTTCAAGTAGAGGATGCGCAGAGGGGAGTTGTGTCAGATAGTGGTTCTTTGACTCTACTACTTCTCTTGTTTTAAAAACATTGATAGCATAGTAGGCTGAATCATCTCTTTGACTCACTTTAAAAACTAAAAGCTGTAGTTCATTATTTTTGGCTAAATTTGTTGCAGCATCAACATTGTCAAGTACAGACATTAAATACCTTTTTATTAAATATCTCTTAATACTACCAAAAGTAAAATGAAATATGCTTGAATGTTAGTAATGAAATGATAAAATATAAACACTATTCATAAAGGGGTATTTTTTGTTCAAAATATTGGGTATATTATTACTTTTTACTACGCTCGCTTTTTCAAAAGTCTATTATTCAAAGGTGCAACCTTACGAGATTCGGGATATTTCATCGAATGTATCTGGAGAGGTTATCTTTACAGATGAAAATATGATAGGTAAAAAACTTTCTAAAAAAGCATTTATCAAGATAGATGATGTATTAAATCGTGATGAACTGAAATCTGTAAAAGAAAAAATAACATATTTAAAAGCTACATTAGAGACAGATAAGCAGATATTGAAGAATTTAGAAGAGGCTTTAAAAAGAAAAAAAGTAAATTTTAAAAGTATTGAATCTTTAAGTATTAAATCTAAAGTAGAAAAAGATAGAGAGTTCTATGAACTGATAAATAGTGAAAACAGTTATCTCGCTACACAAAAAGAGATAAACTCTTTAAAAACGAATATCAGTGATCTGTTACTAAAAGAGAAACAACTTAGTAAAATGATTCATGATAAAAATATTACAGCAGATGGTTTTGTTCTTTACACGATTAAAGTAAAACCGGGTAGTGTTGTCAATATTGGGACTCCTTTGGCCAGTGTAGCTGATGTGCACAAAGCACTACTTACTATTTATTTGGATGAAGATGATCTAAAACATTTAAATCAAAGAGTTCTCTATATAAATGACAAAAAAAGTAATTATAAAATTTCAAGAGTTTCAAAAATTGCTGATACAAAGAATATATCGCGATATAAAGCGCAGGTGATCATAAATGCACCTAAGATATTTTCACAAGTTGTAAAAATAGAGTTAAAAAAGGATGCAGATGAAAACAAGTAGTATTACAGCTTGTCCTCTTGACTGCTATGATGCATGTGCCATCGTTTATGATAACGATAGTATTAAAGCAATGAAGAACGGACATACAAATGGATTTTTGTGCCCGCATCTAAATCATTATGCGGAACATACGAGAATTGAATCTCCAAGATATAAAGGGCAGGATATATCTATGCCCGAAGCTCTTGAAAAATTAAAAGAGATATTATCTTCAACACTTAAAAGTGATGTTTTGCACTATAGAAGCAGTGGTAACTTTGGTCTGATGCAAGAGGTCACCGACCATTTTTTTGCACAATTTGGTGCTCTGCTTACAGATGGTAATTTATGCGACGGTGCAGGGGAAGCAGGTATCATAAACGGACGCGGAAGTAATAAAAATATGCCTTTAAGTGAAATAGCAAAATCAGATGTTGTGATCTTTTGGGGACGCAATCCTCATGTAACTTCATCTCATCTTCTGCCTTTACTAAAAGATAAAAAGATAATTGTGATTGATCCTGTTAAGACAAAGATCGCACAGCAAGCAGATATATTTCTTCAAATCAAGCCGCATACCGATATCTATTTAGCGCTATTGTTGTCACGATTTGTGCATATCAATGATAGTTTGGATGAAGAGTTCATCGAAAAATATGCAAGTGAATTTGATGAATATTATGAGTTGACACAGGGTGTACGAATCAAGGCCGCACTTGAGAATATGGGTGTGACACTTGGTCAGATTGGAGACATATTAGAATTATGTATAGATAGTAAAGTTGCTATTGTTTGTGGTGTAGGTGTACAAAAGTATCGAGATGGTGCAGACATTATGCGCAGTATTGATGCTTTTGCCGTATCTTTGGGATTGTTCGCAAAAGAGGGAAGCGGTGTTGCATATCTGGGTAATTCCAAAGAGGGAATAACCTCTGCGTTTGATACCAAAGCAAAACGAGTCTCTAAGGTAAATACAAAATTCGATGAATTTGAAACTGTTTTCATTCAAGGTGCAAACCCACTTTCACAGATGCCAGATACAAATAGAGTACGTAACGCGTTGGAAAAAACTTCCAATGTTATCTATTTTGGTCTGTATGAGAATGAGACCAGTGAGATTGCTGATCTGGTCATTCCTGCAAAAACATTTTTAGAAAAAGATGATGTTCGAAGTTCTTATTCGCATAATGCTCTGCTTGTTATGAATAAACAGATAGAGAGTGATATAGGTATTAGTGAGTATGATTTAGCTGCTTATTTGTGCAAAGAGTTCGAGATCGCATTAAAATCAGAGACTGAGTATATTCAGCACTATAAAAATTTCGGTATTACTCACATAGATGGAAATATAGAAGTCGAAGGACGTGAAACGCAGCCATATAAAGATGGTTTTGACACAGATGATGGAGAGTTTCTCTTTTTAGATGAATTTGAAACGCAGCAGAGTGGCAATGAAGATGAATTTTATCTTATTACTCCAAAGAGCCCTGCAAGTTTGAATTCACAGTTCAAACGCAGTGAAGTAGTCTATCTACACCCCTCTTTAGGTTATAAGGATGGAATGATGATCGATATATCTTCAGAGAGTGGCAGTGTTACTCTAAAAGTACAAAACAGTGCTGATCTAAGAGAAGATAGTGTTATGATATACAGTGGAACAAAGGGTGTAAACAACTTGACTTCATCTAAACATTCCTATGAAGGAAAGAATGCGATTTTTCAAGAAAACAGAGTAAGAATAACAAGTTAGGAATATTTAAAACAATCATAAGTTTAACTTATGATTTAACTTTAAATTTACTTTTATATTGGAGTGTTATAATTACCCTCTCTTTACCTAGAGTAAAGCAATTAAATACCAGTGAAGATATTCGTGGTCACAAAGGAAATATATGAAAAAATTAGTTTTAGGATTAAGCGCATTAACAATAATGCTTTTTATGTCAGGGTGTTCTACAATGCACATGGGTTGGACTGCAGTAACAGGACAACATAAATTAGATGATGGTGCAATGAAAGCATATGATGATATGTTTACATCAGTTGTTGAGCATGGTGATCCAGCACGTGCAATGATGAACGAGTACAAAGTGTCTGAAGATGTATCTAACGAAGATGTAATCGAATCAATCAAAGCACTTGCTGAAGAGTATAATATGCGTGTAACTGGTGACACAAAAATGTTTACTATTCCAGATGCAAAAGCGGATCAAGTAAAATATGTTGAAAATGTTTCAATGTGTAGTCTTTATATCGCAAAAAAATTCTTAAACCACTCAAGATATTTTGGTGGATTCATGCCATGTAGAATTATGCTTGTAGAGTATGGCAATGGTGACAGATACCTTATCACTATGGACTTAACATTAGCTATTCACGGTGGATACCCACTTCCTCCTGAAATGTTAAAACTTGCAACTCACGTTCAAGAAGCAATGGTGGAAATCCCATCACGTGCTGCAAAAGGTGACTTCTAAAAGTCTCTTTTAATTTCTAGAAGAGTATCTCCTTTTTGGAGATACTCTCTTTTTTTTCTCCTCTATTTTTACACTCTCTCTTTAATCACTCCATTTATAAATATAAGCCTTTTGTATGATATAATTTAGTTAATAAAATTACGAGAATGAATTATGAATATAAAAGAATTAGATGATAAATATATACTGCCAACATATGCAAGAGCTGACGTTGAATTTGTAAGTGGTGAGAATGCTACTTTAGTTGATAGTGATGGAAAAAAGTACATTGATTTTACTTCAGGTATCGGAGTAGTCTCCGTTGGTCATGCTAATAAACGAGTTGCACAAGCTATTTGTGATCAAGTCTCAAAACTTACACATACATCAAATCTTTATTATATTGCTCCTCAGGCTGAGGCTGGTGCCAAGGTGGTCGAAGCAAGCGGTTATGATATGCAGTGCTTTTTTGCAAACAGTGGCGCTGAAGCCAATGAAGGTGCTATTAAAATTGCTAGAAAACATGGTGAACGTGACGGTGAGATAAAACGATATAAGATCATTACGCTTAATCACTCTTTTCATGGACGGACGATCACTACAGTAAAAGCTACTGGACAAGAGTCTATGCATAACTATTTTGGTCCTTTTCCTGATGGTTTTGTTTATGCTGATGGAATAGATGAGATAGAGTCTCTTTTGGATGATCATACTGCAGGTGTTATGATAGAACTGATTCAGGGCGAGGGTGGTGTCGAACCTCAAGATAAAGAAAAAGTACAAAAACTTGCGAAACTTCTTAAAACTAAGGAGATTCCTCTTATTATTGATGAAGTACAGACAGGGGCATACCGAGTAGGTGAGTTTACTGCTTCTCAAGCTTATGGAATTGAGCCTGAGATCATAACGCTTGCAAAAGGTGTTGGTGGTGGTGTACCTGTCGGGATTGTTATGACAACGCTCAAAGAAGTTCTCTCAGCAGGTGATCATGGTTCGACCTTTGGTGGTAACTATTTAAGTACTCGTGCTGTTTGTGAAGTTGTTGATATACTTAACGAACTGAAACGCAGTGGTACATTAGATACAACATTTGCTGCGTTTAATGAGGCTTTGGAAGATTTCTATCTACAACATCAAGAACTTTTTACAAAGAAAGTCGGTTTTGGTATGATGTGCGGTCTGCGTACAAAAGATGCGCAGACTTTAACAGATATAATTAATCTCGCAAGAGAAAATGGTGTTATGGTCTTAAAAGCAGGAAGAAATACTTTAAGATTCTTACCACCGTTAACAATTACAAAAGAGGAAATCGATGAAGGGTTTAAATCTCTTACTACTGCTGTCTCTAAGCTCTAGTACACTCCTTTTTGCAAATGAAAACAATATAAGTCTGGACAGTTTTATTTCAGACTATAAAAACAGACAGTTCGAGTACGATTATAAAAAAAGTGAGGCAGAGAGTTCCAAACTTCGTGATTCTTGGATAGCACCTTTAAGGCTTAATTACAACTACTCCAAAAGTAATCCATACTCTAGTGAGCAGTTAAATGAAAGTGCTGCCATCCGTATGGATCAGCCGATTTTTCAAAGTGGCGGTATCTACTATGGTATAAAGTTCGCAGATGCGAGTAAACTTTATAATGATGTTTCCATTGATGTTGCCAAACGTAGAATGATAAAAGATGCCATATCTATTTTAATGCAGATACAACAATCTGCGCTACGTATAAAAAAGCAAAAATTACAGATAAAGAATTCAGAGATAAATCTATTACAAAAAAAAGAGCAGTACCTTAATGGACAGCTTGATTCAGGTTTTTTGGATAATGCCATCATTCAAAAAAATATTGTAACTGAAGCCTTATATGATATACAAACAAATAAAGAGAGACTTATAAATCGTTTTTCAGCTTTGAGTGATTTGGATTATAAGAATGTTGCACTTTTACATCTTGATATGATATCCAAAGAGGAGTTCTTACATCACAATACCTACTTGAAACAGAGTGAGTATGAGGTAGAAAAAAACAGATATGCAAAAGATGTGCGTGTTGCTAAATATCTTCCAAAATTAAATATTACTGCTGGATATAATTGGCAAAAGACCTCTAATCAAACTTTCCAAGCTGGAAATAATTTCTTTAATAATTCAAACGAATTGGATTATTATGATTATGGATTTAAAGTTTCACTTCCGATCGATGTAAATACATTTAGAGATATAGAGTCTGCTAAAGTGGATTATCTGAAATCGCAGGTTGTTAAAAAAGACAGAGAACGCGAGCTTAATGCTTTGTATGATCAGGTGATGAACAATATTAAAAACTTTAACAAAAAAATTGCTCTAAGCCGAGCCAATAAAAAGCTCTATAAGAAATTGCTTGATGATACAACAAAGCTCTATGCAAGTGGTTATAAGACAGAGTATGATGTTAAAACATTAACGAACTCTTTAGCGATACAAAAACTCGATACAAAGATATATGAGATAGATAAACAGTTAGAGCTCTTGAACCTCTATGAAATGTATATAAAGGCTGGTAAATAAGTGAATGGTGTAAAATTTAGTCAATATATGACAGAGTGGCTTTATGGTGAAGATGGTTACTATGCTACATACAAAAATATAGGTAAAAGTGGTGACTTTTATACGGCAGTAAGTACAAGTAAGTTCTTTGGTGGGACAATTGCCAAACATATTATAGCATTGGTAGATGAAGGATTTTTAGAACCAAACGCAGTGATATGTGAAATAGGGGCACATCATGGTTATTTTTTAGCTGATGTGTGTGAATTTCTTTATACGTTGCGTCCTGAACTACTTTCAAGCTTTCGTTTTGTTATTATCGAGCGGTTTGATGATCTGCAGGAGCATCAACGAAACTATTTCCAAGAGAGCTTTGGTGATGTTATAAAGCTGACACACTATAAATCTTTAAGTGAATTACAGTGTAAAAATGCCTTTTTTATTGCTAATGAGATATTTGATGCATTTCCTTGTGAACTCTACTTTAAAGGTAAAACGGCACGTGTACAAAACCATGAGGTCTCATTTGATATTGATGATGAGTGGGTTGCACAAAAAGCGAAGAAGTACTATAAAGACAGAGGTGAGATTGCTCTGGGATATGAAGAGTTTGCCAAAGAGATGGTTGCCTCTTGTGATAAATTTGAGTTTATGAGTTTTGATTATGGTGAGATGCAGGCACGTCCTGACTTCTCTCTTCGTGTCTATACGAAGCATAAAGTGATACCGTTCTTCCTTCCTGAAGGGGAAGAGGATTTTGTGCCGCGTGAACAGCTCTTTAAAAAATCAGATATTACCTATGATGTTACATTCGCACATGTTAAAGATGCTTATGAAGAGGCAGGAGCTGCGTTTGTCGACTTTAAAGCACAAATGACAGCTCTTGTAGATATGGGTATCTTGGACCTTTTAGAGATGTTACAAAAGAATGCTGATGAGAAGATCTATAAGCAGGAGCTTGAAAAGGCAAAAATGTTAATAATGCCTAACTTTTTAGGCGAGCGTTTTAAGATGATACGCTTTAGAAAAGAGGACTCTTAGAGAGCCTCTAATATTTTTATCAACTCTTCAGGTCTGTTAGAGTTTTTGATAGCATTTTCTCTTGAAATGACCTTTTTCTGTAACAGTTCAACGAGTTGCTGCGCTTGCGTTGTCATGTGAGTCTCTTGTTGATTTAACTGCATTTGAGAGTAGATCTGATGTACTTTATCTTCACGAATTTGATTTTGGATCGCAGGATTTGTAATTAAGATCTCTTGTGTAGCTACCTTTCCACTTCCTATGCGGGGAATAAGTGTTTGTGAAATAACAGCAACAAGTGAAGATGCAAGTTGCGCACGGATTTGTGCCTGCTCTTCACCACTAAATACATCAATGATACGGTTAATAGTACTTGGTGCAGAGTTGGTATGGAGTGTTCCAAAAACCAAGTGACCGGTCTCTGCCGCTGTGAGTGCCGCACCGATGGTTTCAGCATCACGCATCTCCCCAATGAGGATAATATCTGGATCTTGACGCAGTGCATATTTCAAAGCTGCTGCAAATGATTCGGTATTACTTCCTACATCACGCTGAGAAAAGAGGGATTTGATGTTTTTATGCACAAACTCAACGGGGTCTTCAATAGTGATGATATGACGGCGTTCTGTCATATTTATCTCATGGAGCATTGAAGCAAGGGTCGTTGATTTACCACTTCCTGTTGGTCCTGTGACAAGGATAAGACCTTTTTCTTTTTTGACAAGTTCTTTAAAAATAGGAGGATTTCCATACTCATCAAGTGTTGGAATATCGATAGGGATCATACGAAATGCACAACCGATTCCATAGATGGTTCGGTAGTAGTTTGCACGAAAACGTCCAACATCTTTTAGCTCAAAAGAGAAGTCAAGTTCATTATGTTCTTCAAACTCTTTCTTTTGTTTGTCTTCAATAAGAGAGTAGGCCATCTCTTCAACATCTTTTGCATTGAGTACAGGCAGGTTAAGAGCACGGAGCTCTTTGTCAATTCTAATCTGCGGTTCACTTCCAACAACAAGGTGCAGGTCTGATGACTTAAACGCAAGAACACTTTTTAGTAACTTTTTAATATCCAATCTTTGGTTAGAACCTGACTGATCCTCGATTTCACTACTCATAAAAAACTCCTTTCATAAACTTCTTGGTTAAATCCTACCAAAATATTACTGTCAAACTCTACAACAGGACGTTTTATCAGGAGATTCTCTTTACAAAGCCACTCTTTTTGTCCATTTTCATCTAAATTAAGCTCTTTTAATTTTAAATTTCTATATGTTGTACTTCTGGCATTAAAAAGTGTTTTAACAGTTACTTTTTTAGCCCATTCATCTATTTTTGAACATGGGAGCTCTTGTGTCTTAAAATCAAATAGTTCATATTCTAAATTATGTTTTTTAAAAAACATAATGGCTTTTTTTACACTGTCACAGTTCTTAATCCCGTAAATCTTTATCATAAAAGCTACTCGATGATCTTTGGTACGATAAAGAAATTATCAGCACTTTGTGGTGCATGTTTTAAGATCTCTTCACTTATTTCTGGGTTGGAGGAAATAACATCTTCTCTCAATGGAGTTGCTTTGTCACTCATAGCAAATGTACTATCTACACCTTCTGTATCGAGTTCTTTTAGGTTATCTACAAAACTTACGATTTCTGAAAGTTGGGCTACTATCTCTTCACGTTTATCATCATTTACGCGTAAATAAGAGAGTTTTTCTAATCTTGTCAATAGTGCATCATCTACTTGCATTTAAAATCCTGTACAAATTTATTTTTATGATTTTATCATATAAAACTAAAGTATTTGATAAAACTTTAACTTACTTATGGGTAATATTATACACTCTTAATAAAGGAACGTTTTTGAGCTTAAAAGATGATATTGGAATGGTAAAAGAAGAACTTACAGCAGAAGAGCAGTTCTTTGAGAAGGCAGTTGTAACTGAGAAGTTTGTAAAAAAATATAAAAATGTGATGATAGGTACTGTTGTTGTGATCGTACTTATAGTTGCGGGAAATATTATATATAACATAAACAAGCAAAACACTTTAGAAGCAGTGAATAACACACTGCTGACTTTGGAATCAAATCCTAATGACAAAAGTGCTGTTACAAAATTGGAATCGTTAAGTCCGACACTTCATGATGTTTGGCTCTATTCACAAGCAGTTGTAAAAAAAGATGTGAAGACTTTAGAAACACTTCAAAACTCTAAAGCGCCTCTTATAGGTGGACTTTCAAGTTATGAAGCTGCACAGAACTTACAAGATAAAGCAAAACTTGATGCTTATGCACAAACACAGGGGGCTATCTATAGAGATCTGGCTCAGATTCAATTGGCACTGATTTTAATGAATGAACATAAAATAGATGAGGCTCATGCAAAATTGAGTATGATAAGTATTGAATCTCCTTTATCGACGATTGCAAAAGCTTTAATGCATTACGGAGTTAAATAGCATTGAAAAAGTATATATATCTTGTGCCTCTACTTGCTCTGTTCTTCAGTGCTTGTAGTACGAAAGAAGTTTATGAGCCAAAAGTAGTCTCTGGTGAGTGGCATAAGTATGCTCCTATGGATTCTGAAATCGTTGACCGCTCTTCGAATGTGGCACTTTTAAGTAATACCAAAGTACTTACACGCAATGGTGAGTTAAATGTAACAATCGCACCAAATCAACGTATTATCTCTCAAAGTGATGGTTGGATATTAAGTGCTACCATTGATGGTAATCTTACATTGACATCTGAAAATAACAGTTCAATACAAAAGAACTTTACATTGAAAAATACTATTGCAAGTGCAAGTGTTAATGCTGATATGTTAGCAGTACTGTTTGCTGATGATGAAATGGCACTTTATGATATACCATCAAAAGCACTGCTTTTTAAAGAACAGAGTGGAAAATCGATCGCTTCGGATATGCGTATAGTTAATCCATATTTTATGAACGGTTTGGTTATATTCTCAACATTAGATGGTAAGATCGTTATTGTCAGTACAAAGTTAAAGAAGAAACTAAGAACAGTTATTATCTCTTCTGCTGATTTTTTTAACAATGTGATCGACTTTCATCTTTTTAATAATAAAATTATAGCGTCGACAGATACGAAGATGCTCTCTTTAACAAAAAAAGAGTTAAGACAAAAGTATGAGATTCGTGATATTGCCTATGGAGATAAAGAGATATTTATCACAACAAAACAGGGTGAAGTTATTGCCTTAACACCAGATTTGGAAGTGATCTCAAAGGTGAAATTTCCTTTTGCACACTTTTTAGGACTCATAAACAAAGGTGATAAACTCTATGCACTTGAAAAAGAGGGTTATCTTATCACTATTGATAAAAAAAGTTTTAATTACGATGTGAAAAAGGTAGATATTGATGAAGGATTTGTTTTTACAGGACCAAATCTTTTTTATGTTGATGATAAAAAAATCTTAGTAGAGTAATGTCAAACGAGCTAGAAGCCTTTTTAGAGTATATCACTATAATCAGGGCTTTAAGTAAAAAAAGTATAGAGGCATACAGAAATGACCTCTTGCTTATTGAAGAATCTCTGCAAAAACCACTCATTTCTCTCAATACACAACAGATCTTAAAACTGTTGTCTTCATATGAAAACAAGCGTACACTAAACAGAAAACTATCATCGGTAAATGCTTTTTTTGATTTTTGTTATAAAGAGCGTTTTAGTGATGAGAAGAACAGGCTGAAATTTGCAAAGATAGCACAAACACTTCCAAAGTTTTTATCTTATGAAGAGATAATGAGCTCGCTTTCATTGATAGACAGAAGCTCATGGATAGGTAAGCGTGACTATGCTTTGATACTCTTTTTGTATGCAAGTGGTGCAAGGATCAGTGAATGTTTGGAGCTTGCTTATAGTGATATTGAAGAAGAATGGTTGCATATTCGTCATGCAAAAGGTGAAAAAGAGCGAATAGTTCCTTTGGCAAAAGCTGCAAAAACAGCTATTGATGCATATCTGCAAGATAGTGGTTTTTCTCAAGATTATGTTTGGTGTAACTATAGGGGTACTAAGCTTAGTAGAATCTCTGCGTACAAAATCACGCAAAAATATTTGGGAGTTTCACCGCATGTTCTTCGTCATTCTTATGCAACTTCACTTATTCGAGGTGGAGCAGATTTGAGAGTGGTACAAGAACTTTTAGGACACTCTTCTCTCTTAACGACACAAATTTATACACATATTCAAAAACAGGATCTAAAAGATACTGTAGAAGTATGTCATCCTATGGCAAAGGCTTGAAATAATATGAACAAAACGAACAATAAGATATTCTCAAAACCTTTTTTAGACTCACTCTTCTTTACACAGAACAACTGGCATCAGCATGGTGTACTTATGCATACTCTGCGTGTAACCTATGAGGTTATTAAAGGTGGTGATTATAAGTTTTTGGCAGCAGCACTTTTACATGATATAGGTAAACCCTTTACTGCGTTTAAAAAAGATAAAGAGGATTATGAGTTTAATGAGTGGAGTTTCAGTGACCATGAAGAGCGAAGTTATCAAATTATAAAAAATTGGCCTTGTATCAGTAGATATACTAAAGCGATAGTTAGGTATCATTATCTTATTCGTGATATAAAGAAGTCTAAAAAAGAAGATTATCAAAGATATTTAAGAAAAAAAGCTATTTGGGATTCATTAGATATAGAGATGCAAAAAGATTTGCAAAAATTTCTAGAGTATGATGACAAAGGAAAAGGAAAGAAAAGACGATGAAAAAGTTTATGCCGTTTATAGTTGTTGGAGTTTTAATTGTAATAATAATAACTGTTTTTCTCTCACTTGCAAAAGTGCAGCATATGGTTGTTATTAAAGAGGGTAATGTAGATAAACTTCCTATAAAAATGGAGTTGCACAAATACCAAGACAGTGACTGTGGTATGGTAATAGATGATTTGACCTATGCATCACAGGTAATAGCACCAGATGGTAGAACATGGTTCTTTCATGACCATGGAGATTTTGTGCATTGGTTAGGGGATAAACCATTTGCAGATAAGGCTGTGATATGGGTTATGAGCCGTGATACACATAAGTGGATAGATGGTAGAAAAGCTTACTATACTTTAAATGAACTGACACCTATGGGATATGGTTTTGGAGCATATGAGCATAAAAAAGAGGGGATGGTGGATTTTAAAACTATGCGACTTAAAATGTTACATGGTGAAACACTTAAAAATCCGAAAATAAGAAAACAGTTACTAGGACGATAGCGTATGGATAGTATTAATTTATTGACAATCATCAGTATCGCTTTTTTAGGTTCTTTTGGACATTGTATCGGTATGTGCGGTGGTATCGTTTTAGCATATTCTGCTGTAAAGATCGAACCTGCAAGTTCTAAGGTCTCTAAAACTGTTGCACACTTACTCTATAATTTCGGACGTGTGCTTACGTATACAATTCTAGGTGCAATGTTCGGTGCATTAGGTGGAGTGGTTGTCTTTAGTAATACTGCAAACGCAGCACTCTTGATCGTTGCCGGTGTTGTTATGATATTGGCAGGACTCTCTTTAATGGGTAAAATAAAATTTTTAACTATCATCGAACACTCAATCTCATCCTCAAGTTTTTATAAAAAATCATTTCAAAAGATCCTCCACTCAAAATCAAATGTCAGCTTTTTTGTTTTAGGGATGCTAAATGGTCTTTTGCCTTGTGGTTTTGTCTACTTTTTTGCTATTACGGCAGCAAGTACAGCAAGTCCTTTGTATGGGGCATTAGTAATGTTCATCTTTGGTGTGAGTACGATTCCAGCGATGTTCTCTCTTGGATTTTTATCTTCGCTTGCATCTGCTACCAATTTTAGAAATATGATGATGAGCTTGTCATCTGTGGCGGTTATTCTTTATGGTGGTTTTACGATTTATAATGGCTATACATATATTTCAAATCCACATAAAACACTTCGTGATTGTTGTTCTGTAAAGCTGGATGAAAAAAAGTAGTTTAACTACTTAAATTCTCCAGAGAGACGTTTATAGATATCAGAACTTTCTAGAAGCTCACTATGTGTTCCTGATGCAACTATCTTCCCTTTTTGTAGTACTAAAATCGTATCAGCATGCTCAATCGTACTGAGTCTGTGTGCGATCGTAATAGTGATCTTATCTTTGGTATATTCACTAAGTGCATGTTGAATTCTTTTTTCACTTTCATTATCAAGTGCTGAAGTCGCTTCATCGAAGAGCAGCAAAGAGGCATGTTTGTAGATAGCTCTGGCTATTGCTATTCTTTGTCTCTGTCCACCTGAGAGATTCACTCCCGCTTCATTCATCATAGTATGGATACCATCTTCAAGTTCTTGAACAAAGTCATAGGCATCTGCAAGTTTCAGTGCTTGTATGACCTTCTCTTCATCTATAGTATCCTCTCCATACGCAACATTTGCTGCCAAAGAGTCTTGAAAGATATAGATACGCTGTGTCACAAGTGCAATGTGATGCTTGAGTGAAGCTTGTGTAAACTCTTTTATGTTTGTTCCATTGATAAGAATCTCACCACTGCTAGGGTCGTAAAAACGTAGTAGCATATTCATAAATGTAGATTTACCACCACCACTGTCTCCAACAAGAGCAATGTTCTGTCCTGCAGAAATGCGTAAATTTATACCATCTAAAAGATTTGTATCCTCATATTTTAATACAACATCTTTATACTCTATGGTCTTGATGTCATCTTTGAGCTCTTTCGCACCGTCGATTATGTTATTTGGTGTATCTATGATCTCAAAGACCCTCTCACTTGCAGCGAGTGCATCTTGGATCTTAGAATAGACTCCTCCAATTTTTCTGATAGGTTCAAAAACAAGTCCGACAGCAGTTAAAAACGCAGTGAACTCTCCAACGGTCATCTCTCCTGCAAAAACCTGTTTCCCACCGATGTAGACAACAGCTGCAAGACCTGAAACAGCGATGATCTCCATCATCGGAGAGACCAGAGCACCAACATAGATCGCTTTCATATTTATTTTAAAGAACTTCCAGTTCTCTACACTGAAACGTTTTATCTCAAAATCTTCTGTATTGTTTGCTTTAATGATCTCACTATTATTAAAGACCTCTGTCAAGCGAGAAACGAGATCAGCATTTTTTCTCTGTGAACGGTGAGAGTATTTTTTTAGTTTTTTAGCAATAAGCATCAATGGATAGATAATCAAAGGTACGACGATCAAAGTATAAAAAGAGAGAGTCGGATTGAGATAGATTATATAGCCGATTAAAGTAATGACAGTAATAAGATCTCGAAACATATCAGGAAGCATATTTGAAACGAAGTACTGGATACGTCCAATATCATTGGTAATACGTGAGATAAGTTCACCACTTCTGTTTGTATAGAGAAAAGCCATATCAAGAGTAATCATCTTGTGGAGTAAGATTTCGCGAAAACGGGTAATAATACTTTGCCCGATATACTCCATAAATACTGTTTGAATATATTTTCCTAATGCCTTTGTCAAATAGATGATAATAAGCCCAAATGGGATGATGTAGAGCATATCTTCTTGTTTCTTGATGAACATATCATCCATCATCGGCTTCATTATCTGTGCTGTAGCGGCAGTTGAGATGACGATAAGTAGACCGCCGAAGATAACAAGCATATAGTAGAGTTTGTACTCTTTTATGTAGGGCCAGAACCGTTTGATTATTTCTTTCAATATTTCTCCAAAAGCTTTTAAATTGTGATGACATTCTACACTATATAAGTTAAAGAATAAATTTGTATAAATTGAACTGAAAAGCTAATTAGATAATAGAGGAGGCTGTGATAGATGAAACTTCAGGTGAGAAGAGAAGAATGGCAGTTGCTAATGTTTCTCACCTAAAGGTTAACGTCGTTATTTTTTCTTTTTCTTTTTAGTCTGTTTTTTCTTTTTTTTGTTTGATGATTTCATCTTTTTAGTTGAATGTTTTTTCTTTTTCATCTCTTTCTTAGCTGATGCTTTTGATGATTTCATCTGTTTTTTTGTACTTGTTCTCTTCATACTCTTTTTATTTTTTTGTAGATTCTTGCTACTTGTTTTGGAAATATTTTTGCTTTTTACATTTCCTTTTACATTATTGACAATACCTTGACCGATACCTTTGACTTTTAAAAGATCATTAGCAGATTTTAATTTATGTGTTTTTCTATATTTCATAATAGCATCAGCTTTTTTTGAACCGATCCCAGAAATGCTCATAAGTTCTGCTTTTGAAGCAGTTTGCAAGTTTATTGCACCAAAAAGGTAGCTACCAAGTAGCAACATGACTAACAATAATTTTTTCATTATTGTACTCCTTAAATAAAATAGAATATATTGTAACATTCAAAAGAGAGTTTATAGTGAAAAATTGCATTGAACGCTTGCTTTATAATATGTGATATAATAAGAAAAAACTTATTATAAGGTATATTTTATGAAGAGCTCAATCGTTGAAAGTATCAAATCCCTTCCTCCACTTTCAAAAACTATTATGGATATAAACAGGGTTTATGCCGATGAAGAATCGGGTGTCGCAGAACTGGCAAAAGTGATTGCACATGATCCTATGATCGTTGCAAATCTTCTTAAAAATGCGAACTCTCCTTTGTATGGTTTTGGAAAAGAGATCAAGAACGTGGCGCAGGCTGTTTCTCTGTTTGGTATGAGTATGACACGCTCGATCGCACTTGGAAACTCTGTACGTAAACTTTTAAATGTTGATATGCAGCCTTATGGTATTACAAGTGAAAAGTTCGCTGAAGTCTCTGAAATGCAGGCGACATTGATGTTGAAATGGTACTCAAAAGTCGATAAACATAAAGCAGATGATCTCTATCTCGCGGCATTTTTACAAGAGACCGGGAAAATTCTTATCGCAAGTGATATTATTCAAGATGATGAGGAGATGAGCTTTAAAGCAGAAGTAGAGTACTCAAATAATCTCGCACAACTTGAAAGATCATATGTTGATGTAAGTAGTTCTGAAGTAACTGCCAAAGTATTTGAGCACTGGGGGTTTGAGCCTAGGTTCATTGAGATGATCCGTTATGCGGACAATCCTGCTGCTGCACCAGAAGATGTAATGGAGTATGCTACTGCACTGCATATCGTTAAGACCATTCTGCCTGTGAACAAGCCATTTTCAGATCAGGCGATCAACTTCGGTCTTCGTAAAGCTCGTGATGCAGGGTATGATTATGAACAGCTTGAAGATGTGATCGATGATATGCTTGATGTGATTGAGGATAGTAATGAGTAAGGTCGTTACAGTAATAGATACCTTCGGTTTTTTCTTTCGCAGTTTTTATGCACTTCCGCAACATCTTCGTACAAAAGACGGCTTTCCTACAGGTCTTTTGACGGGATTTACAAACTTCATATCTACTTTGCAAAAAGATCATGAAAGTGACTATATCATCTTTGCTATTGACTCCAAAGGTGATACGTTTAGAAATGAGATAGATACGAACTACAAAGCAAACCGTTCCGCTCCGCCGCCAGAACTCACACAACAGCTCCCCGTTGCCATTGAATGGATAAACAAAATGGGCTACAAAACACTTGGCAAAAGCGGTTTTGAAGCGGATGATATGATAGCTACAGTAGTGCGATGTGCAAAAGAGAAGGGATATAAAGTCCGTGTCGTATCACATGATAAAGATCTCTATCAGCTTATCGATGATGATAAAGTGATCATAGTCGATGCTATTAAACGCAAGTATGTCAATGAAGAGGCTTGCTATGAAAAGTACGGTGTAACACCCAAACAGTTCATTGATTATCAGTCAATTTTGGGTGACAGTGCCGATAATGTACCGGGTGTAAAAGGCATCGGAAAAGTAGGGGCAGAAAAACTCCTCAAAGAGTATGGCACACTTGACAATGTTTATGCACATATTGATGAGATAAAGGGTGCAACACAGAAGAAGCTCATAGCATCCAAAGATGCTGCGTATATGTCAAAAGAGCTTGTAACGCTCCATGACAATGTTTTTCCCTGCAGTGAGTTCGATTTTGAAGAGTATAAGATGGATATTGAAAATCCATTTTTAAATATCTATGACGAGCTAGTAAAGTATGAACAAAACGCAGTGCTTAGACATCTGCATGCTAAAAATATGGTGAGTGACGCACAAAAAGAGAGTGCTGCACAAAAAGTAGAGGAGCATTGTGAGCAAAAGAGCGAAAAACTTGCATTTAAAGCGACACTTTTAAGAGATGAAAAAGAGCTAAACGCAGTGCTTGCAAATTTAAGTGAAGATACACTTGTTGCGTTTGATACAGAGACAACTGGGCTTGATTATTTCAAAGACAAGCTTGTCGGTTTTAGTTTCTGTTTCGGTGAAGATGAGGCCTACTATGTTCCTTTTGGACACTTCTATCTTGGTGTAGAGGATCAGATCTCTGAAGAAGCTGCCAAAGAGGCAATGCGTAAGATATTTCGCTCCCGTGTTGTAGGGCACAACATCAAATTCGACCTCCATTTTGTGACACGCTTTTTAGAGGATGATTCACTTGAGATCTACTGTGACAGTATGATACTGGCATGGCTTATCAATCCCGAATCAGCACTCTCTCTTGACAAACTCGCAGACAAGCTGCTTGGACATGAGATGGTTGCGTTTAAAGATACTGTGAAAAAAGGGGAGAACTTCTCCAGTGTTGAGCTGCATGATGCCTGTCTCTATGCTGCTGAAGATGCTTTTATAACTTATAAACTCTACAAACTGTTTTTACAAAAGTTAGAGCTTCAAGATGCACACCATCTTATAGAAGAGGCAAAAAATGTTGAGATTCCTTTTATCAAAACACTGCTCAAGATGGAAAAAGAGGGTATCGAGGTAGATACTGCGTTTTTTGAGAAATTTTTGGTTGAGGTAAAAGAGACACTTGAATCGTTGACAAAAAGTATCTATGAACTGGCAGGAAGTGAATTTAACATCAACTCTACAAAACAGCTGGGTGTTGTGTTGTTCGAGACACTTGGTCTGCCTGTGGGTAAGAAGACAAAGACCGGTTACTCTACAGATGAGAAGGTTCTGAACTCTTTAAAAGATAAACATGCCATCATTCCTAAACTTTTGGAGTATCGTGAAGTACACAAACTCTACTCGACCTATATCGATCCGCTTTTAAAACTAGCAAATGAGCGCCAAGATCACAGAATTCACACCTCTTTTGTCCAAACTGGAACAGCGACAGGACGACTCAGCTCCAAAAATCCAAACCTGCAAAATATTCCTACTCGTACACCGCTTGGAGCGAAGATACGTAAAGGTTTTATCGCAGGCAAGGGCAAGAAACTTATAGGTATTGACTACTCTCAGATAGAGCTGCGTCTGCTTGCACACTTTTCACAAGACACTGTTTTGGTCACTGCGTTTAAAGAGGATAAAGATATTCACCTCCAAACCGCCATCATCCTTTTTGGTGAAGAAGAGGCAAAAGCAAAAAGAAATATTGCAAAAACGGTAAACTTTGGACTCTTGTATGGAATGGGACAGAAAAAACTGAGTGATACGTTAGGTATCACTACAAAAGAGGCAAAAGCAATAATCGAGAAGTATTTTGAATCCTTTCCAACGGTCAAGAGTTATTTTCGCTCTATTGTTGAGAGTTCAAAAGAGAAGGGTTACATCGAAACACTACTCAAACGCAGACGCTATTTTGACTATGAAAATGCAACGCCAATGTATAGGGCTGCATACGAGAGAGAGTCTGTAAACAGCGTTTTTCAAGGAAGTGCATCGGATCTTATCAAACTGAGCATGAACACCATTCATAAAGTAATAGAAGATGAGAACTTGCAGGCGAAGATGCTGTTGCAGATCCATGATGAATTGATATTTGAAGTAGAGGAGAGTGCCGCTGATGTGCTTGGTTCTAAGTTTAGAGATATTATGCAAAATGTTATGGAACTCAATGTTCCGCTAAAAGCGAGCTTGAACATTGGTGATGACTGGAGTGAGCTTAAATAATGGAGCATAGATACATAGGGCGAAGCGGACTGCGTGTGAGTCCTATCTGTATGGGCACGATGACCTTTGGTACACAGACCCCTGATGAGAAAACCGCTTTTGCAATTATGGACAAAGCCTATGATGCGGGAGTTAATTTTTTTGACACAGCAGAGCTCTATCCTGTACCGCCATCTGCCAATTTGGCAGGGCTTACAGAAGAGATAGTAGGGCGCTGGCTTAAAACAAAACCGCGTGAGAGCATCATATTGGCAAGTAAAGTTGCCGGAGCTGCAAGTGGGTGGTATGTTCCTCCTATTCGTCATGGTTTGACCGCTATGGATAGTTTTCATATTGAGCGTGCCATAGAGGGGAGTCTGAAGCGTTTGGGAACAGATTATATTGATCTCTATCAGATGCACTGGCCAGATACCATAGTGCCGATCGAGGAGAGCCTAAAAGCCTTTGACAGACTTGTTCAGAGTGGGAAAGTACGCTATATCGGTACTTCAAACGATACAGCCTATGGTACGACAAAAGCCCTTATGCACAGTGAGTACAAAGGCTATGCACGTTTTGAGTCGATTCAAAACAACTTCTCTCTTTTAAACAGAAGATTTTTGGATGAGTTAGGTACATTGTGTGAAAAAGAGCAGATATCACTACTCCCATATTCACCACTTGGGGGAGGTGTTCTTAGTGGAAAGTACAACCAATCTTCAAACGCAGCTGGGCGTTTTAGTGATTATATCAATTCTCAGAACAGACGTCAAAGATCGATGGCAGAGCGTTTTGTCAATGATAAAACACTTGCTTCTACACAACGTTATCTTAAAATCGCAGCTGATGCGGGACTGCACCCTGTAACAATGGCGACAGCATGGTCTAAACAGTTCTCATTTGTCGCTTCCACCATTATAGGGGCAACGACTCCAGAGCAGTTGGATGCCAGCTTGGCGGCAATGGATTTGGAATTGAGCGAAGAGGTATTACAAGCGTGTGATGCAGTGCATAAAGATATTCTCTACCCTATGGGTTAGAGGTGTTATATAGCTTGTGGCAGTGGGTTTGGCTTGTTAATGTAGTAGCCTTGTGAGTACTCAATACCGAGTGCAAGCATAATCTCTTGAATCTCTTTTTTATGGACAAACTCTGCTACACAGGGAATCCCTGCATTTTTGGCAAAAAAGACGATAGCTCTTGTGATCTCATAACTTTTTTTATTGGTATCAATGTCTTTAATGTACTTTGCATCGATCTTTAAAAAGTCTATTTCCAGTTCAAGAACACGCTCAAAGTTTGAGTACTCTGTCCCAAAATCATCTATGGCAAGTGAATAGCCAGCTTTTTTTAGAGCTGAGAGTTGTGCGATATGGTTTTTTTTGCCATTGGCACTGATCCCTTCGAGTATCTCTAAAATAACTCTGCTTGGAGCAATACCATACTCTTTTGATTTTTTTTGCAGATATTCTAAAATGTAATGTTTTGTTAGATCATCTTCTGTAATGTTCAGTGAAAACGTATGCTCATATTGTGACATGATCTGAAAACTTTTATCTATCATTATCTTTGTAATTTCAGGAAGAAGACCAGAGAGACGTGCAGGTTCTATAAATTGATTGGGTGTTATTATTTTAGAGTCTTGTTCTATACGTGCAAGTGATTCAAATCTAGTTATTGTTTTTGTTCTATTATCATAGATGCCTTGAAAGTAGGGGATTATTTCATTATGCTGCAGTGCATGATGGAGTAAATTGTTTGATTCTATAAATGCTTTTCGTTTATCGTATGCGATCACTTCCTCTTGTTTATCAAAAATATGCAGAGAACTTTTACCATTTTGTTTTGCCTGTTTCAGTGCTATGACTGCGTTTATGTAGAGGTCTTTTTTTCCTTTTGCGGCACCGTAAGTAAAAGAGATGTTGAGTGTGATACCGTCGATAATTATCTCTTGGGTGTAAAAATACTCTTTGATCTTTTGTACTTTTTTATTGATATTTATATCTTTATCTAAAACGATAGCAAATTTATCTGATTCGAGTTTACATATATCTGAATAGGCTAATTCATTTTTTAAAATATCTGCAATTTTAATGAGAAGTTTATCTCCTATTTTAAAGCCATAGGTAGTGTTTACATAACTAAAGTTATTTATATCATATAGCAGTAATATCTTTTCATCTTTTTTTTGTAATATTTTTTCTAAATATCTTTTATTATGTAGCCCTGTGAGATCATCATAATAGAGCATATGTTGGATTTTTTCTTCTATATTTTGATTTTTAAGTACAAGGTTGACTAAAAATGCGGCATTCTCAAGAACTCTTTTATGAAAAAGAGCAGGCATACGATGTTCAAAAGAGGAGAGTGCAAAACTACCTATCACCTGATTTTCCTCATTTATAATAGGCATAGACCAACATGAGCAAAGATTAAAATCATAAGCAATATCTCTTAGATCTTTCCACCTTTCATCTTCAAATGTATTGAGCACATATTGCGGTTTTTTATGAAATATGGCATTTCCACAAGAACCGCTGCCCTCTCCAGGCTTGAGATTTGCAAGTGCGTCTATGCCACTTTGCGGTATGGATGGGGCAGAAAGTACATGCATAGTATTTGTATCTTTATCGACTATCATAATAGACGCTACAGAATTTGGAAGTAGTTGTTCAACTAATAGACAGAGTTGTTGAAGTGTTTCATGCGCATCATGATTGAGCGCAAGTTGCTGAAGGATACGGGCCTGAATATTAAGAATCTCTTCATATTCATTGGGTGTAATGGGTACTTCTTCTAGAGAGACATCACTAATACTCTCACATTTTATCTCTCCATTCATCAATTGCGGCAACTCCTTATTATTAGCCATATTTTATCATATGTCGCAGAGTAATAAACTTAATTTTTATGCTAATCATTTTTTCGTGATTTTATAGAGAAAGGTAAAAACCTCTGCGACCGCTTTGTACATTTGAGGTGGAACCTCTTTGTCGAGTTCTACCTTTGAGAGTAACTCTACTAAATCTTCATCTTTTTTGAGAGCTACACCACTCTCTTTTGCTATTTGGATTATCTTTTGGGCAGTGCGTCCTTCTCCTTTTGCTGTGACAAGTGGTGCGTTGTTCTTCTCTTTGTTGTATTTGAGTGCTACTGCTTTTTCTTTCATACTTTTACCTCAAATCCCATTGCTAAACTATCAAGAACCCTATCATCATAGAAGTTTTCTTGTTTGTCTATGAAACGTATATCTTTTGTAACAAGTGCTGCGTTTGAGAGTTGTTTTTTAAGTATTTGCATATTTTGTAAAATAATCTCTTTAAGCTCTTTGCTTTGGCTTGTCATGGTGATCGTCAGTTGCCTCTCATCTGTAAGTATCAAACGCAGGTCCAACTCTCCATACTCCTTAAGATTTAAGTGAATGTCACAACAGTAGTTTTTGTTTTTCATTTTTTTTATATTGATATTCCCTTCTTGTAAGGCATCCCAACTGTAGGGTATGTAAAGGGATGAACCGTTAGAAAGATGTGAAAGCAGTTGATAGTAATCGATCTGCAGGGTCAGTTTATCGATCTGTTTCAACATCTCATCTGCTTTTGGAGTAGTTACTGCGTTTGAGAGTTGCTCCTCTGTTTTTAAGAGCAGAGCTTTGAGATCAGAACTTAAGATCTCTTTTGGATTAGGGCTCTTTTTAAGCTCATTTTCTAAAAACAGACCCGAAGATTGAAATTTTTTATGAAGTTCTTTGGGGTCGATATCTTTAATATTGGTCATAAGATTTTGGAGTCTTATCTCAAGCGCTGAGAAGTTCTTATCATCTTTTACAAGTGTAAGCAGGGCTTTAATGTTGGGTACTGCGTTTGAGAGTGATTTGAGGGTAGGGTTGTTTTTTAACAGCTCTAAAAGTGCTCTGTTTTGCATCTCATCTGTTGTAGAGCTTTGTTTGAGGATATTATTTAAAATAGCATTGAGATCTTTTGTTTGCGTTAAATTCTGCAGCTGCTCAGGGGTGGCATTTTTGAGAACAAGAGCCAAGGCCTTGTTTGTATTTGGAAGGATTATCTCAAGATTCTTGGCTGCGTTTGAACTTAAATGTATCATGCTTTAAGTTTATCATACTTTAGTATAATACGCAAAAAATTAAGGCCTTAAGCATGAATGAGAAGATAGAAAATATTTTACAGACCTGGCATAAACACTTTGAAGATGAAGAGAATCAGTACTCTGAGTTCGAGCCATCGGATATAGAGTATTTTGTAGGATGTATGCTATACAATCATTTTGCTTTTTCAAAAGCACATCACAATCTCAAAACGATGGATCTGAGCTATGACTTTTTGTCCTCATGTGGTGATTACTATGAAGCATTTGAAGCAGAGATCGCAATGATAAACTTTGATGATGAAGTGGATGCACTGGAGTTTTTACAAAACTACATTCAAGAATCCAAAGCTAAATACACAAAACCTGAACTCTATCTGCTTGAGAGAATGGAGTATCATGTAAACGCAATGGCAGAACGCTATGCGAAAGATGTAGATGTCAAGAAGGTCGATTTCAAAAATCCGCTTCTAAGAAAATAGTATGAAAAAATATCTTATCACTGCTTCACCATCTTTTATGCAACTGCGTAAATATAGACCTGATTTTGCCCTGTATCGAGATAAAGAGAGTAAAGAGTATGCGTTTCATGCTCAAAATTTTGTGCAGATGTGCAGTTCAATTCCTAATATGAAAGCGTTTTTACATAGGGATTATGAACTGGCGCACTCTCTAAACGCAGTAGGTGTGCATCTCACTTCTACACAGTTCGATGACATTCCAAAGGCAAAAGCACTGGGACTTGAGGTCATCATCTCTACACATACGGCAGACGAAGTATTCATAGCAGAAGCGATGGGTGCTGAGTATGTGACCTACAGTCCTATCTTTGAGACTCCAAACAAAGGTGTACCAAAAGGTGTTGAAGATTTGAAGGATCTGGTGCGTAAAACAGAGATCAAGATCTTTGCACTTGGTGGTATCGTGACACAAGAGCAGGTAGAAGCCATAGCACCAAGCAATGCTTACGGCTTTGCTTCTATTCGTTATTTTTTATAAGAGTTTTCCAGCTAGGTAACCGCTTGCAAAGCTCCACTGCAGATTGTAACCTCCACATGGACCATCAAGGTTCATAACCTCTCCACAGAAGTAAAGCCCTCGTATGAGTTTGCTCTGCATCGTTTTTGGATCTATCTCTTTTAATGAGATCCCTCCTCTTGTTATCATTGCCAGTTTGAAGCCATCATGTCCGTTTACAGTAAGTGGTGTCCACGCAAGGAGTGAGATGAGTTTTGCCCGTTTTGCTCCATCGGCCTTTTTATATTTCTGTTGAGGATCTAGTTTTGCCATTTTACAAAGTTCTTGACCGAGTGGCTGTGGCAACAGAGTAGAGACGAGCTCACCCGTAGTTAATGATGGTTCTTTTGCCAGCTCTTTTTTAAAATGCTTTTGAATATCTTCTTCATTTTTTCCCTTTGTAAGGTTCAGAAGCAGAGGAACTTCACCATACTTTTTTAACAATGGTGTCACTTCTCTGGCAAAATCCAGCACAACTGGTCCTCGTATGCCGTGATTTGTAAATATCAGATCACCTTTGGCTCGGAGCTTTTTGTGCTTTTTCAAGTTTACACGCAGCTCAACTTTAGCAATGGTATCTGCACGGCAGTTCTTGACCCACTCCTCTTTTGTACGCAGCGGCATCATAGCAGGGGAGAGCTCTGTGACCTTATGTCCTAGTTCACTTGCAAGATTGTAACCATCTCCTTCTGCACCAAGTACAGGATAACCAAGCCCACCAGTGGCTACAATGACATTGACTGCGTTTAGCATGCTCTCTTGGGTCTTGACTCCACTGATGTGTTGCCCGATAAGCAGAAGTCTCTCTACTCTTTGGTTACATCGTACCTCTACTCCGACTCTTTGCATCTCTTTTTCTAAGGCTGAGATGATGGTTGCAGAGGAGTGTGAAGTGGGAAAGATACGAAAACCATCTGGTGCGTGTGTAGAAACACCGATCTCGTCCATGAACTTTACAAGCGCTTTATTGTCAAACGCAGTAAGGGCATCTTGCATGAAACGACCATCTCGACCAAATTGAGTCATAAAATCTTCATTATTAAGAGTATTCGTCAAATTACATCTACCGCCACCGGTAGCTTTGAGCTTGGAGGCAATTTTGGAAAGTTTTTCCAAAAGTAAAACTTTTTTTCCTTCTCGTGCAGCGACTATCGCAGCTATTATTCCAGCTGCACCACTCCCTACAACGATAAGGTCATATTTATCACTATTCATACTGTAATTTTAGTATAATTCCATTAATGAAAACTTATTATGGCGATAGAGAAAAATGTTACAGCTGTTACAGACCAAAAAGTTCGTGTATGTGTCACTTTTGTGAGAAGATAGAGACAGATACGAAGTTTGTGATTTTGATGCATCCAAAAGAGTTTAAAAAGGTCAAAAACAATACTGGACATTTTACACATCAAAGTCTGCCGAACTCTGAGCTTTTTATAGGGATCGATTTTTCAGATAACAGGCGTATAAATGAGATAATCGAGAGCTACGATAGTTATATATTATTTCCTTCTGCAGAAGCAGTTAACTTAACAAACGAAAACCCTAAACGCAGTGATAAGCCTCTGGCTATTTTTCTTATTGATTCTACTTGGGCATGTACAAAAAAAATCTTTACACAAAGTACAAATCTGAATAAACTCAAACATATGAGCTTTACAACACAGAAAAGATCCCAATATCAGATAAAAGTGCAGCCGCAAGAGAACTATCTTTCCACAATGGAATCAACTTTGGTTGTTTTGGAACTTTTACAAAAATGGGAAATTGAAGAGATAGAAGAGACTCAAATAGAAGGGTTTTTACGACCGTTCTATGAGATGATAGCGTATCAAAAAAACCTTATCGCAAACCCGCAAAGCAATGCGGTGCGATTTAAGAGGCATACGTTAAAAGATTAAGCGTTTGCTACTGAACGAGCCCAATCTTCACTTACAGTGTGAAGTTGCTCATTTGGTACTTCCATAAAACTGATCTCAAAACTATCTTCAAATTCACAGATACCAATACTTCTTGGACGAACTGCTAATATTTTAGAGTTTGGAAATTGTTTTCCAAAACAGAAAACTACATTTTTAGCGGCCTTGATCTCAGGTGCAATTACATGATCAGGTATCGCAGTTGTATGTGCATAGTGGTCAAAAACAGCTATGGAAGCTGCTACAGGGTGTGCCTCGATAAGCTTGTTAAAATGCTCTACAACTTCATCTACATTTTTGTAAGTTGTCTCTGTCTTTTTGATATTTAGATAAAAGACCGGATATTTGTCCATTAAAATAGTTTTTGTCATGTCGTAAATCCTTGATGAAAATTTACTGTAAGTATATCTTATAATTATTATAATAAATATATAAAAAGAAAAAAAGTGACGAATTAAGTTTATATTATGGAAAATTAATTCGTCAGATCTTTAATTGATAAAGTTATTTATTGAACATGATAGAGCCAAGACGTACCATGTTTGAACCACACTCGATAGCAAGTTCAAAATCACCACTCATTCCCATTGAACAGATAGTAGCACCATCCAGTTGTTCATAGATCTTATGTGTTGTCTCAAAACTTTTCTTGACTACTGTTTTATCTTCAGTATGTGCACCAATGCTCATTACACCTTTGAGTTTGATGTTGGGGCACTGCGTTTGGATTGTATTGTACACTTCGATGGCATCTTCTGGCATTACACCATGTTTGGATTCCTCTTTTGCTGCGTTTATATGTAAAAGACAATCAAGTGTCATATCCTTAGCTAAAAGTTTTTTTTGCAGTTCGTGTGCGAGTTCAATCGAATCAAGTCCTTGAAAAAGGCTGGGATTGATCTCAAGAAGATTATTTATCTTGTTCTTTTGTAAATTACCGATAAAGTGCCACTCAATAGGCAGATCTTCAAGTTCTTGAGCTTTTATCTTTAAATCTTGTACTTTATTTTCACCAAAAGCACGTTGTCCTATTTTGTAAAGTTTTTCAATCTCTTGACTCGTAGAGTACTTGCTCACTGCTACTATCTTTACTATGTGGTGCTCACTTACTTTAAGTCGAGCGGTTTCTACACGTCTGATGACATCATCTATATATAATTTGTATTCTATTTCATTCATTTTTTTATCCTATCAATCTATTAATATCATTAAAAACACCAAGTCCCATTAGTCCAAAGAGTATTACCCATCCTGCTATTGTCAGATTCATGACTATCTTCTCATTTGGCTCTCTTCTAAAAAAGAGCTCATAGAGATTGAACATGATGTGTCCGCCATCTAGTGCGGGAATAGGGAGTAGGTTTAGCACTCCAAGGTTCACTGAGATAAGTGCCGCAAAAAAGAGAACGCTCATCCAACCTGCTGCAGAGGCATCGGAGGTGAGTTTGACAATGCTTATGACCCCTCCCATCTCTGAAGCAGGGACATCACCAGTCAGAAGTTTTTGGACTCCTGTAAAGATAAGTGTTGAAGCGAAGATCGTTTGATCCGTTGCATATTT
>Ga0256828_1000244_pt1 | contig 37453 bp, 43 predicted proteins | sample CV88metaG_FD_185993 | JGI IMG/M metagenome (GOLD analysis project Ga0256828, IMG submission 185993) | Hydrothermal vent microbial communities from East Pacific Rise, Pacific Ocean - CV88 | ecosystem: Environmental > Aquatic > Marine > Hydrothermal vents | place: Pacific Ocean: East Pacific Rise...
TATTTAGATTATCTAACAAAACATAGAGGATTTAAGTGTTTATGTGAATTTGTTAGGCATAAAATTTTAAATAAAGTTTAGTCGATAATAAAATTTTTGCTTTATTAGCTAATGTTTTGGAATTATAATTAAAATAGAGCTTTTGGAAAAATATAATATACCTTTTATTCAACTAGATGAAGTTTATATTGAGCATGAGTTTAAGCCACATTTTCCAAAGAGAAATTAACTACCTCTATCATACGATTTTTCATCTTTGCTTCTTTAACTATATATTCAATATTTTCAGCCACTTCATCACTAATCCACTCTTCACCACAAAGAGAACATACTGTAGCAGGTGTTTCACGAATTACAATAAGATTTGTCCCTAAATCTACCGTAAAGGTTACTTTCTCTTGTTTTTTTTCTCCATTGCATATTGGGCATTTATTTTGAGTTGTTTTCATCTTATCTCCTTGTTTTTAAGTCTTCATTAAAATGTGTTATACTTAGTACATAAGCTGTTATAATATAAATAGTTTTAGTAGTTTATTGTAGCGTGTTTTTATTGAAGTATGGAATTTGGAATAATAGAAAATGTGATTTAAAGAATTGAGTCGTGGCTTTTGTTATTTATGTTTAGGTATTGCATCTCGAAAGATAAAGATTTAAGATGTGTTTATAGTGTTAATAGAGAAGAGGATAGACTAATTGTATTAAAGGTGATTTACATACTTTAAATTATACTCTTGAATGAGCAAAATTTATCTTCTTTCTAATCGTCCGTAACTATTTGTATTACTTGAAAAATTACTTCTATTTTTTCTTTTATGTTCTTCAATTTCTTTTCTCTCTATTGCCAAAGCTTTTTCATATTCAGCTAAATCAAGCCTCTTTATTCTTTTTACTTCTTGAATAATTATTTTTTTAGCAGATAATAATACCTTTAATTTATTATGCATATCGAGAATATCACTATTAATTTGTTTGTATTCCAAAAATGAATTTGGTTTATATTTTTTTATATCTGATTCATCAATTTCAATATTATATTCATAAGGTTTAAATTTACTATTTACCCTAATCATTTCAATATTAAATTCATCTAGTAAATCATTTTTAGATTTTCTAAAAATAACATCTATATAATCTGATAATGATGCATATGCAAAAGGATTTATTGTATTTGCATATCTCTTTGTGATTCCACCTATTACCTTAATAAAATTTTTAGCTTTTCTTGTTTCCCTTTCTTACTCCATTATTTATATACTCATTCTTTTAATACATTTTTTTATATTCTAATATTCGATATTGGTGCATTGAAAACAGCATTCTACAATTTTTTATTTAACCATAGCTCCAATTGTCTTTAAATATCATTTTAGGTTTTATCTTAGCAAATAGAACCAAAAAGGCTTTAGAGACATTATCTTTTTGCTAAAAGAGGTAGATATAGTTTGTAAGTTATAAATATTTTTTGACAAAGCATATAATAAACCTCTTTTAGTTGTGAATTTTTAACTATTTCTTAACTCTTTATACTCTCTTGGAATTAGATAATCTTCTGTTTTTATAGGTTCAGCAAATAAACCATTTTTAAATCCAATATTATATAGTTTATCTAATGCTTTTAATTGTAAATCTGATAATTCTACAGATTCCTCAGAGGCATACATATCTAAATATTTAGTTAACATTTTATCTGAAATTCTAACGAGATTTTCATTTTCTAGTTTTTGACATAGTTCCTCTTTTTTATTATTGGCTACTTTTACTCCGTCTATAAGTATATTTTCTATCTCTATAGCACGATTTAATGGAATAGAACGACGAATTGCCATACCTCCAAGAGGTAGAGCTAAATTGTCTCCTGCTAACTCTAGCCATATATCCCATATCTCTTTTTCTACTTCTAAACTATTATCAAAATTTAAAATAGACTCATGAATTAATACACCTGCATCAACTTTACCACTAATTACAGCCTCTTCTATCTCTAAAAAATCCATATATATCGGTTTTGCATTAGGATAATATAGTCTAAATAACATAGCATTTGTAGTATATTTTCCAGATAGGGCTACTTTGAAATTTTTTTTGAGTTTTTTCTCTTTTCTTTTAATCAATTTTGGACCATATCCATTACCAAAACTAATAGCAGTTCTAAGTAGTGCATACTCATCTTTGATAAGTGGATACATCCCAAAACTAATAGCAGTTACATCATAAGTTCCTTTGAGTGCTTCTACATTGAGTGTCTCTATATCCAAAGCTATATTGGTAAACTCATAATCTTTGGTATCCACCCAACCAAATTTAATAGCATAGTACATAAATATATCATCTGCATCTGGTGAGTGAGCTAGTTCTATTTTCTTCATATTAAAACCTATATCTTTTATTTTTGCAATTTTATCTAAAATAGATGCAATATTTAAATATAAAAGCATTTATTTCTTTTTTATCATCCATTTTTTAAATTTTACCAATGAACTAATATAATCAGCTACATCTTTAAACTCTTGGTCTTTTAATGGCAATGTTGGCATTGCATTTGAACTATATCCAAACTCCTTATATAGTGAATAAGGGTCTTTTGCATAGTTTGCTATCTCTTTTTTTGTTTTAGTATATGATACTATATTAAAATCAGGTCCTAATCCACCTCTACCATCAATTGTATGACAAATAGCACAATTTGCTTTATATACCTCTTCTCCTTGTTTTACATCTGCAAAAAGTGTTGTTCCTATTAATATACTCAATAGAATAGTTTTATTTTTCATAATAATTCCTTTAAAATAATTAGGAGTATTTTTCTCCTATTTAATTGGAGGGGAAGAATAACTTACTTTTTGATAATGATACTTGATTTAAATCAATGATTTTAAATAAATCGGACTAAAAAGGTCTTAAATACCTTTTTTTAAGAAATATTACAATTTGACATATTTCTGATTATATTATAAAAACTCTGCTAAAATATGGTTAATATTTTTATAAATAAAGGATGTCAATAAAATGGATGCAAATAAACAAAAAGCTTTAGATATGGCACTAAAACAGATAGATAAGACATTTGGAAAAGGTACAGTTGTACGATTGGGTGATAAAGCTATAGAGCCTATAGAGGCTATTAGTACAGGTTCTTTGGGGCTTGATATGGCTTTAGGAATTGGTGGTGTGCCTGTTGGAAGAGTTATTGAGATATATGGTCCAGAGAGTTCAGGAAAGACAACTCTAGCACTTCAAATTACAGCTTCAGCTCAAGCTGATGGAAAAGTTTGTGCATTTATTGATGCTGAACATGCTCTTGATGTATTATATGCCAAAAATTTAGGTGTTGATGTAGAAAATCTACTTGTATCTCAACCTGATTTTGGAGAACAAGCTCTTGATGTATTGGAGACTTTGGCTAGGTCTGGAGCTGTTGATGTAATTGTTGTTGACTCAGTAGCTGCTCTAACTCCAAAGGCTGAAATAGAGGGCGAAATGGCAGACCAGCAAGTTGGATTACAAGCTAGACTTATGAGTAAAGCTCTTAGAAAATTAACTGGTGTATTACATAAAACAGATACAACTGTTATATTTATTAATCAAATTCGTATGAAAATAGGTATGATGGGGTATGGTTCACCAGAAACAACTACTGGTGGAAATGCTCTAAAGTTTTATGCCTCTGTTAGAATAGATGTTAGAAGAATTGCTACGCTAAAACAGGGTGACTCACAAATAGGAAATAGAGTCAAAGCAAAAGTTATTAAAAACAAAGTAGCACCTCCTTTTAGACAAGCAGAGTTTGATATTATGTTTGGTGAGGGTATCTCAAAAGAGGGTGAGCTAGTTGATTATGGAGTCAAGCTTGATATTATAGACAAAAGTGGAGCTTGGTTTAGCTATGGAGAGAAAAAATTAGGTCAAGGAAAAGAGAATGTCAAAGCCAAATTTAAAGAAGATATTGCTCTAAGAGATGAGATAGAGGCAAAAGTTAAAGAGGCTCTAGGTATTACAAGTATGCTCACTATGGATAGTAAAGATATAAAAGATAGTGAAGACTAACTCTTTTTATGTCTTTATATGTTAGTATTTCACAACTAAAAAATAAGGACAAGAGATGATTTTTATTGATGATGTAAGAGCAACTGAAGTTATGGATAGTAGAGGAAACCCTACTGTTCAAGCAACTGTAAGTCTAAGTGATGGAACAGTAGCATCTGCCATAGTTCCTAGTGGAGCTAGTACAGGTAAAAGAGAAGCCCTAGAACTTCGTGATGGTGGAGATAGATATATGGGTAAAGGTGTTCTAACAGCTTGTGAAAATGTTAATGAAAAAATAGCTGATGCATTAGTTGGTATCTCTCCATTTAATCAAGCTGAGGTTGATTTGACTATGAAAGCACTTGATGGAACTGATAACTACTCAGAACTTGGTGCAAATGCAGTTTTGGGTGTATCTATGGCTGTAGCTAGAGCTGCTGCACAGAGTTTGCATATGCCTCTATATAGATACCTTGGTGGTGCAAATGGTGTAACTTTACCTGTTCCAATGTTCAATATCATCAATGGTGGGGAACATGCAAATAACTCTGTTGATTTTCAAGAGTATATGGTTATGCCTATAGGATTTAAAACATTTTCAGAAGGACTTCAAGCTGTATCAGAGACATATCATAGCCTTAAAAAGATTATAGATGGTATGGGTGAGAGTACAGCTGTTGGTGATGAGGGTGGATTTGCTCCAAACCTAAAGAGTAATGAAGAGCCTATTGTTGTGATTATGGAGGCTATTGAAAAGGCTGGATATAAAGCAGGTGAACAGATTGCTATTGCACTTGATGTTGCCGCGTCAGAGCTTATTGATGAAGATGGATTATATGTATTATCATCAGAAGATAGAAAATTAACAAGCCAAGAGATGGTTGAGTATTATTCAAATCTATGTGAAAAATATCCTATTGTATCTATCGAAGATGGACTTAGTGAAGATGATTGGGATGGTTGGAAGATTATGACTGAAAAGTTAGGTGACAAAATTCAAATCGTTGGTGATGATTTGTTTGTAACCAATGTTAATATTCTAGCTGAGGGTATTGAAAAAGGGATTGCAAACTCAATTTTAATTAAACCAAACCAAATCGGTTCAGTATCTGAAACTATGCAAACAGTTAGACTTGCTCAAAGAAGTGGATATACATGTGTAATGAGTCACCGTTCAGGAGAGAGTGAAGATAGTTTTATAGCTGACTTTGCAGTAGCTTTAAATACAGGTCAAATCAAAACAGGTTCAACTGCTAGAAGTGATAGAATTGCAAAATATAATCGTCTATTAAATATAGAAAATGAATTAGGTCAATTTGAGTATCTTGGTAGTTCACTATTTGAGTAGAATAAAATGAGTTTAAATAGTGATGTAGAGCCTATTTTTAAAAAATTTGAGGAGCTTTTTGGCTTATCTCTAAAAATTTTTGTAGTAACTGCTATTGTAGTAATTTTGATGGGTGTCTATATAGCTAATCTTATATATGGAGATAACTCTTTGCATAGATTAGAGTATCTCCAAAAAGAAAAAGCTATAATTAAACGAAATATAACTCTCCTCAAAGAGGAGAATGCAAAATTGCATAAACAGTATCTTGAGTGGGTAGATGCAAAGAATTAGTTATTTGGTATAGTAACTTTCTTTGTTCCATCATCAAATATTATATTTTTAACAGATTTTTTAACTTTATATGCTAGGGCATAATATACGATTTTATTACTTATCTCTTTTGTTTTATCTTTACCTATTTTGATAATAATATTATTTTCATTGGATAATGGTACATTTACAGCTGTTACTACTGTTGATTTATCTTCAGAGAATGTATATATCAGTAGATTATCTGTATCAAAATTTATTTTAGTCTCTTTTATTATGGTTAAAAAATTCTCTTTTTTATCCCAATTTTTTTCTTTTTTTATATTATTAATTAGATTATCAAACTCTGTTTGAGTCTTAATTACAATAGTTTTTAGATTTTGGTATCCATTATCTTTAAAAGATATAGGTATTTTTAAAATCATATTGCTAATTTTTGATTTTGGTTCCACTTTTATTATATTTACTTTTTCTATGGTTTTAGTACATCCTACAAAAAGTAAAAGAACGCTTAATGTTAATAGTAGTTGTCTCATGTTTTCTCCTTTTTTGTCAATTATACCATAATTTTTAGTGATATATAATCAAAAGTTTGGTAAAATTCGCGACCTAAATCTAGGTTTAGAGTACTGCGTGAAGAACTTTTATATAACATGCACCGATTATATAAGAGTTGGTCTATTTCACATCAATAGACCAGACGCAAAAAATAGGTGTAAAAAAACACACTAGGAGTAACCAATGAAGGTTAGACCATCAGTAAAAAAAATGTGTGATGATTGCAAAGTAATCAAAAGAAAAGGTATTATTAGAGTAATTTGCAAAAATCCAAAACATAAACAGAGACAAGGATAAGCATGGCACGGATTTCAGGTGTTGATTTACCTAAAAAAAAGAGAATTGAGTATGCACTTACCTATATTTATGGTATAGGTTTATATACATCAAGAAAAATTCTTGATGCTACAGGTGTTGATTATAACACTAGAGTATATGAACTAACAGATGCACAAGCGGCAGCTATTCGTAATGAAATTCAAGACAATTATATGGTAGAGGGTGACCTTAGAAAAAAGGTTACTATGGATATTAAAGGTCTTATGGATTTAGGAAACTATAGAGGGCTTAGACACAGAAGAGGGCTTCCTGTTCGTGGTCAAAAGACTAAAACAAATGCTAGAACTCGTAAGGGTAAAAGAAAAACTGTTGGTGCAGCATAAGAGGTATATGATAGATGGCTAAAAAAAGAGCAAAAAAGAATATTGCTAAAGGTGTAGTATATGTTGCTGCTACTTTTAACAATACAGTAATTACAGTAACTGACGAGATGGGAAATGTTCTTGCATGGAGTTCTGCTGGAGCTTTAGGCTTTAAAGGAAGTAAAAAATCAACTCCATTTGCAGCAACTGAAGCAGTAGCTGATGCTATGAAAAAAGCAATGGAACATGGAATTAAAGAGGTTGGAATTAAGGTTCAAGGACCTGGTTCTGGTAGAGATACAGCTGTTAAGTCAATTGGTGCAACTGAGGGTATTAGAGTTATGTGGCTAAAAGATATTACTCCCCTACCACACAATGGTTGTCGTCCTCCTAAGCAGAGAAGAGTTTAATAACTCATAATTAAATAGAATAATTTAAAGGTAATATAATGGCAAGATATAGAGGTCCAGTTGAAAAACTAGAGCGAAGACTTGGTGTTGATCTCGGCTTAAAAGGTGAGAGAAGACTAGCAGGAAAATCGGCTTTAGAAAAGAGACCATACCCACCAGGGCAACACGGTCAAAGAAGAACAAAGATTAGTGAATATGGTCTTCAACTTCAAGAGAAACAAAAAGCTAAATTTATGTATGGTGTATCTGAAAAGCAGTTTAGAGCACTTTTCAAAGAGGCAAATAGAAGAGAAGGAAATACAGGTTCTATTCTTATTCAGCTACTAGAGCAGAGACTTGATAATGTAGTATATAGAATGGGATTTGCTACTACTAGAAGATTTGCTAGACAACTTGTAAACCATGGTCATATTTTGGTAGATGGAAAAAGAGTTGATATTCCATCATATAGAGTAAAAGCTGGTCAAAAGATTGAAGTTAGAGAAAAAAGTAAAACAAATTCTCAAATAGTAAGAGCTATGGAACTTACTAATCAAACTGGTATGGTTGAATGGGTAGATGTAGAAAAAGATAAACTTTTTGGTATCTTTAGTAGAATTCCTAATAGAGAAGAGATTAGCATACCAGTAGAAGAGAGATTAATCGTTGAGCTTTACTCTAAGTAGTAAAAATATAGGTAATAAAGGCAAAAAATGAAAAAAATTAAAGTAGCACCATCACTTCCTGAAATTGTTGAGGTTAATGAGATTGGTGAAAACAGAAGTGAAGTTATTGCCTACCCTTTTGAGAGTGGTTATGCTATTACACTTGCACATCCACTAAGAAGACTAATATTAGGTTCTTCTGTTGGGTATGCTCCTATATCAGTAAAGATAGAAGGGGCTGCTCATGAGTTTGATAGTGTTCGAGGAATGCATGAAGATGTAGCTGTATTTATTATTAATCTTAAAAATATCAGATTTAAACTACCAGAAGGTGTTGAAAAGGCTGAGTTGAATTATAGATTTTCTGGTCCTATGAATATAACAGCTTCTGATTTAGTAAGTGATGAAGTTGAGGTAGTAAATCCTGACTCATTTTTAGCAACTCTTAATGAAGATGCTGAATTAAACTTTACAGTTGTTGTTGCCAAAGGACTTGGATATGTTCAGAGTGAAGATTTAAGAGATGAAGTTGATAGCGATTCGATTGCATTGGATGCGTTTTTTACTCCTGTAAAGAAAGCAAACTACGAAATAGGAAATGTCCTAGTAGAGGATAATCCAAATTATGAGAAAATTTCATTTGATATAGAGACAGATGGTCAAATTTCTCCAGTTGACGCATTTACAAATGCTCTGGAGACAATGTATAAACAGTTATCTGTATTTAATGGTGTTCTTGATGTAGAGATTAATGCTACACCAGTAAAAAGAACAACTGATGATAGTGAACTTAAACCATATCTTGAGCAAATTGATTCATTAGGACTTAGTGCTAGGTCATTTAACTCTCTTGATAGAGCAGGAATACAGTATGTTGGTGAGCTTGTACTTATGAGTTCAAATGAGATTAAAAATATTAAAAATTTAGGTAAAAAATCGTTAGATGAAATAGCTGAGTGTTTAGAAAACTTAGGATATGGTGAAGATTTTGAATTACCAGATAATACAAGAGTAAATCTTGTAAAAAAAATAGAGCAACTAAAAGAAAGCTCAGAATAAAAGGAATAGATAAATGAGACATAAGCACGGATACCGAAAACTGAGTAGAACTTCTGCTCATAGAGCGGCACTACTTAAAAATCTATCTATTGCTCTGATTAAAAGTGGGAGAATTGAGACTACTCTTCCAAAAGCAAAAGAGCTTAGTAGATATTTTGAGAAACTTATTACAAAAGCTAGTGCAGGTGATAGTAATGCTCATAGAGCAGTATTTGCACTACTTCAAGATAAGGCTTGTACAAATCAACTTGTAACAGAGATTGCACCAGAATATAGCGAAAGAAATGGTGGATATACAAGAATTATAAAAACTAGAATGCGTAGAGGTGACGCAGCTCCTATGGCAATTATTGAACTAGTATAGTTCACCTACAGAAAAGTCCTAAATATCGGGCTTTTCTTCTTCCTTTATTTTTAATTTAAAAAAATTAACTACTTCAACAATTTTACTTATACTTAATTTTGTGACAAATTGTGACAATTTAAATTAATTTTAAAAAAGTATCTATTATAATAACAATGATTAGTTTAATAGTTTAAGGGGGTATTAATATAATCAAACAGATAATATCATCATATCACAGGAGGTAAGTAATGTTAATAGGAGTTATAGGCGTAGTTGTTGTAGTATCATTTGTTGTATTATTGAGACCAAAAAGACAGGTACCAAGTATAGGAATAAGATTATTAAAACTTTAATTTAACATTTGAATTTATGAGGTTTTTCCCTCATAACTGAAATAATCCAAAGTTTATTAACAATAAAATAGACTAAGGCTGAAACAAGAGTAGAGTATGGTATAGTACCAACATAAAGAGGAACTAAAATATTATCCCAATTATTGCTAAACCAAGAAAGGGTTAATTGGATATTTTCTAGTCCATCTCGACCTAAAATAAAATTGCCAGTTTGGTACTCCATATAGTACATAAAAGGCATAGTTATAGGGTTACTAAGCCAAACCATAGATATAGCTATAGGTACATTAAATTTAAAAAATGGAGTCATAGCAAGAACAGCTAACATCTGCATAGGCATAGGAATAAATCCCCAAAACAGTCCTATAAAGATACCCCTTGTTATAGATTTACGATTAATAGATAAATACTCTCTTGGTATTTTATACTTTTTGATAAATTGGTCTATTTTTCCATTTGAGCGTTTTTTTTTAAAAATTTTTCTAATCATATATACCCTATAGTTTTGATTTATGATATTGGTCATATTGTAATCTCAAAATCTTTATAGATTATTGAAAGATTAGCAGAATTGTTATATAATATCTATATATATACTCTAAAGTAGCGTTACTCTCTTGACAAAGAAGAAATTATTATGTATAAATAGAGTAATTAAAATAATTTATTAAGGAGAAGCAAGTGCTTCCATTTACAGATGAAGAGTTAAAACCTATTGTGACAGAACTTTTAGATAAAGCAGCTGTTTGGATAAGAGGTGATGGTGGTGATGTTAAGTTGATAGATATTAAAAATGGAGTTGTTTTTGTGCAACTTCAAGGTGCATGTGTAGGGTGTGGTAGTTCTGGAACTACTATTAAATTTGGTATTGAAAAAGAGATGAAAACAAGAATACATCCAGATATTACTGTAATGAATGTTCCCCATGGGTGGGAAGATAAATTAGACCAATTAGGATAGATAATGAGTAAAGTAAGTATTAATAGGTTATTGACTAGAGCAGAAGAACAATTTTCTTTGGGGGAATATAATAGTGCTATGACTACTTATGGATTATTACTTAAAGAAAACCCAACAGATATTGATGCAAAAATAGGTGCTTTTTTGTGTGATATTGGAATGGAAAATGGAGATGAAGCACAAGCTCTATATGATTATTATCAGATTATAAAAAGTGAGCAAGATAATGCTAGTGAAACCATGATTAATCTTATTTCTACTTTGGATAGTACAAAAGACCAAATAGCCCAACTATTATCTCCTATGGTTGAAGATAAAATAGATTATCAAGATGGTATAAGTTATAGAGATTTTTTACAGTTTGTAGATAATAGGGGTGATTTTAGTAAAGCTTTTGAAGATGTAATGTTTTCTACAAAGGTTATTCTCAAGGGCAAAGAGGAGTATATTGATTTTATTTCACAGCTTATTGATAAGGGTGAAGATGAGTTAGCTGAACAATTTTTAGATACAATGAGTAGTACATTTGGAAAAAGTCAAGATATATATGAATTATATTATAAATTAAATAAAGAGAACTAAAAGAGTAAAATGAAAATAGATTATAATTTAGATGGATATAACTATCTAACCGATGATACTTCAAAAATTGATAAAGATACACAGTTTTTATTAACAGCTCAAAATCAAAAATATTTTGAAAAGCTTGAGGATAAACCCTCGTTTATTACCCCTATTAATTTAATATCTAAATTGGGATTAAATTCTCTAAAAGTAGTAGGTGTTACAGGAACAAATGGAAAAACTACAGTAACGGCTGGTATATACTCTTTTTTACTTGATTTGAAGAAAAAGGTAGCTTTGCAGGGAACTAGAGGATTTTTTGTAAATGAACAGAGAGTTCAAGAAAAAATTATGACAACTCCATCTATATTAGAGACTATAAATCATATGATAGTAGCCAAAGAGAGAGGATGTGAATATTTTATTATGGAGGTTAGCTCTCATGCTATTGACCAAAATAGAATAGAGGGGTTAAAGTTTGCATTAAAAGTTTATACAAATGTTACTAGTGACCATTTGGATTATCATAAAACAGTAGAAGAGTATAGAGCAGTCAAAAGTAGATTTTTTGCAGATGAGTCTCCTAAACTTTTAAACAAAGATGATATAAAAAATATTACATATAATCCAAAAAATGCTCAAAGTTATGGTGTTGATGAACCTGCTACATTTAAAGTTCAAGCATTTTCTTTGAATGATGGTATTGTAGCAGGAGTAAAACATTTGAGAGAAGAGGCTACTTTTTCATCTCCTATGGTAGGGCTTTTTAATCTTTTTAATCTAATGGCTTCTATTAGTTCAGTAGTAATACTTACAGGTAAAAAACTCCAAGAGGTTTGTGATGTTGTTCCAAATTTTGCAGGAGTTGCTGGTAGAATGGAGGTTGTAAGTACCAATCCATTGGTAATAGTTGATTTCGCACATACAGATGATGGTATGGTACAGGTACTAGATAGTATGAAAGATAGAGATGTAGTAGTGGTATTTGGAGCTGGAGGTGATAGAGATAGAACCAAAAGAGCTAGAATGGGTGCTGTTGCATCAAAATTTGCCAAAAAGGTATTTGTAACAAGTGATAATCCAAGAAGTGAAGACCCAGCACAAATTATCAAAGATATACTCTCAGGTATCAAAGACCAGTCCAATACAAGAGCAATGGTAGATAGAGCTTTTGCTATCCAAGAGGCACTAAAAGGGTTAAAAGATAATGAAGTTCTAATGATATTAGGAAAAGGTGATGAGGATTATATGGAGATAAATGGCAAAAAGATACATTTTGATGATAGAGAGGTTGTTAGATTGCTTTTAGAGGAAATAAGCAACTAATATAATCAAAATTTATTATATTGATTTATTTCTTTTATAAAAAAACTATGTTATAATCCATATCTATATAAAAAGGGGAAATAGATATGGATAATTATTCATTTTATCTACTTTGGCTCCCAAAATATTTTGATGAATATTATGATATAAATCAAAATAATGAAGCTGTAGAAAATCACTTTCTTTTTACTCTCAAAAAATTTTTAAAATCTAATACTAATATCTCTAATTGTAAGCTTAAAATATATGATAAAAAAATTCCTATTGATATAGATAATAGTAAAGGGGATATAGTTTCATTTCATAGAGAAAAAAATAGTATAGGTTATTGGGGTAAAATTGAGTTTGAAGTTAAAAATAGTAATAAAAAAGCCCAAATTGTATTTAATGAGTTTGGGTTCTATTATTTTGAATTTATTGGTAATAAAGAGGTTGATAGAGATAGTATATTAGAAGATAAAGAGATTATTAAATCTTTTTTTACAAGAGAAGATAACTATCCTCTTTTAACTGATAATCAAGAAGATGTACTCAAAGAGACATTTTTAAATGACCATTTAAATTATAGAGATTTCAATAGAAAACAGCACTATTCACACAAAAAAGTAAGATTAGAAAATTTTATATTGGAGTCTTTGTATAAAGCTGATGAAAATGATGTAGATATTGATGGTAAAACTATTAAAAATAAGATTAAAAAACTTCAAGAGTATCAATATCAAGTTAAAAAAGATGAATATTATGATTTTCAAGCACTAAAAGAGAGTAAAAGATTACAACCACTAAAAGAGAAGATTATAAGTCTATTTAAAGTATATAATAGTAATTATAATTTAGATGCAAATACGCATAAAAAAATTATTTTGGATGTTTATGAAGAACAGGCTATGTCTAGTTTTTTAACTACAGTCGTATCTGCTAGATATTTCGATAGGATTACAAAAAGTATTAGAAAAGTTAGAGATGGTCTTACAGGTAAAATTATTTTTATGACTCCTCAAGATACCAAAGTTATTGATAAAAGATATAAAAATAATATAGTTTTTCATAGATGGTCAGAGGAAAAAATAGAAAATTATGTTCAACTTCTTATATCCAAAAAACCTCTATTTATGAAAATAGATAATGCACTAAAGAGTGCTTATTATGTTACTATAGGAAATGTAACTTCTCTTGGATATATTAATGAAAAAGAGGATATTTCTCAACTTTTATATTATCATGAATGGAAATCTTTATTGGAATATTTTTCAGAGACTACAGAGTCTCTAAATACTATTTTACATCTATATCACTCCAATCGTACCTATCAAGAGCTAGAAGAGATAAAACATTATGAGAGTAATAATCATGATAAAGATGATATAGATTTACTGATTAAAAGTAATGAGAATAAATTAGGTACAACTGAAGATAGCAAAACATATATGATGATAATAGCTTTTGTTATGGGTATGTTGGTAGTTATTCCTGATATTATAGGCTCTATTGGCTCTTTTCCAAAACAGTGGTTATATAGTTCTATAACAGATGAGTGGACGATACAAGCTCTTTGGGCTCTTACTTTTTATGGTTCTCTTTTTTTACTATTATTTTTATTTTTTAGAAAAGAGTTTGGTGATTATTATAAAATAATAAAAGAGTATCGTAGAAATCAAAAAGGTAAAGATATAATTTATATTAAATCCTCTCCTGATGATTTTGATATATTAGAGCATCGTAGTAATACTCCTGTTAGAACTTATAGTTTTGATAAAACAAAACCCACTTTAATAAAAGTTTCAATAAATTATCAAGAACATGTTAGTACTCATAGATTTGTTCGTTATATTGAGCAATTAAATATAAACTCTTGTAATTGGAGTAAAGAATATCCATATAAACTATTGCCAGAGATTGCAACTTTGGAAGGTATGATGGATAAAAATAATAGACTATATAGGCATATAAAAAAATATCGCACAACAAAATTTTCTGTAAATCGTGTTGATAAAACAAAAATTAAAATAACTATGAGATATAGAGTTAATAGAATTAAAATTGAGGATTTTTTAAAATATTATGCAGAGCATGATAGTTATATCTCTTTTTATAAAGATTGTTGTATAAATAATGGTGAATGTAATAAAAATAAGTGTCATAAGATTAACTCTGATGAGGTTATTAAAAAATTAAAAGAGGATTTTAAGAATATAGATGCTGAGTTTAGTTTTGTAGCAATATATTCATTTTCTTTAATTTCAAAAACATTAGATTATTCTCATGAAAAAAACTTTGAATTATACAAAGACTCATTTAGAGTATATTTTCATATAGATAAATATCCTATTGATTATTATAATTATCAATTTGAATTGAGAAATAATAAAAATGTATCTAACTCCTCAGATTTAAAACCATATGATGCTATATCTGAAATGGTATATTTACTATTTTTAGGAAGATTTAAAGGTTTCAACAACAATATGAAAGGTTAACTCTTTATAAAATTTATATTAAAATAAAGAGTTAATATGTTATTATATGTTAATTAATTATATATATTAAAGGTTGAAGGTGAAACATTTTAAATATTCATTTATATTTGCTATATTAGCATTAATTGCTATAACTATGTGGGGATACACTCAAGGAAATGCTTTAAGGGTATTGGGAATTACTTTTATATTGGCTATTATGGAAATATCTTTTTCTTTTGATAATGCTGTATTAAATGCAACTATTTTAAAAACTTGGAATAGATATTGGCAGATGATGTTTTTGAGTTTAGGAATGATAATTGCTGTTTTTGGAATGCGTCTATTATTTCCTATTATAATAGTATCTCAAACGGCTGATATGAGTATAGCAAATACTTGGCATTTAGCAATTACAAATCCAGTTAGTTATTCAGAACATTTATCTGCTCATCATGCAGAAATTTCTGCGTTTGGAGGAGTTTTTTTATTATTAGTTTTTCTAAATTTTTTATTTGATGAAGAAAAAAGAGTTCATTGGTTTGAATATGTAGAAGAAGAGATTAGTAAATTGGGTAAAGTTGATGCTATAAGTGTACTGATTACTCTTTTAGTAACTCTTTTTATGCTCTCTTTTATTAATGGTGCTGAAAAACAGTTATCTATACTTATATCTGCGATATGGGGTATTATTGTATATCTGAGTGTAAAATTTATTGGTATAGTATTGGAACATTATCAAGAAAGTCGTATAACCAAACAAGCTATTAAAACTACTGCTCAGGGTAGTTTTGGTGGATTTTTATATTTGGAGGTTTTAGATGCGTCATTTTCATTTGATGGAGTTATTGGCTCTTTTGCTATTACCAAAGATATTATAATAATAATGGTAGGTTTAGGTATAGGTGCATTTTTTGTTAGGTCTATGACTATCTATTTAGTTGAAAAAGGAACATTAGATGAGTATATCTATTTAGAACATGGAGCACATTATGCTATTGGGGCATTGGCTATTATTATGTTAATGGGTATAACTGGTATAGAGGTTCCTGAAATTATAACAGGGCTTGTTGGAATAGTATTTATTGCTGTCTCTTTATATACATCTATTAAAGCCAAAAAAAGTACTTAGATAATAAATGGAGTTTATTTATTAAATCTCCATTTATTATTATCCCAAATTATATTATAATTTTTACGAATAGAGGCCTCTTGAATAGTTTGAGCAATTAAACTATATGAAAATGGAATAGTTTGTATTTTTAAATGATTTTTAGCAACTATATTTATTTTTCTAATATGCTCCTCTTTATTTGGAAGAGAAAAAAGCTTAATAGGATTGGATAAAAGTTTATTATTTTTTATCTCCAAAGCTATTAGAGTATTATCTTTTGCTAAACCTGCTAATAGATATTTTCCTTTGGTAGTCTGAATTAGTTGTAAACTTAGAGCATCAATACCTTTTAGTTTTTGGAGTATCTTTTTTGAGGCTATATCTATATGATATATAGTCCCTTTTGAGTGAAAATAATCACTCTTATCAATAGAACTAACCCATAGAGTATTATTATCACAATCATATACTATAGCAGTAATTCCAAAAGGGTTATTTGAAGTGGTTTTAACCTTATCAATAGTTAACCAAATATCCAATTTCCCTGTTTTACTATTAAGTTTATAAATATTTTTTTGTAGATTAAAAGTATATGGCTTTATAGATATAAAAGGCATGGGAGTTAGATACATATTTCCACTCCTATCAAGTGCATATCCTCCAAAATAGTCAAATCTCTCCCAAGATTTTTTATGCACAGCTCTATTAAATCCTCTACCAAACAAAAAAGCCAAACCTTTATAGTGCTGTTGAGATAAATCTATAGCTATTGGTTGAGGAACTCTTAGTTTTGATAAAAAATATGGAAATCTAATACAAGTAGAGGTTTTTTGAAATGAGCCTATATTATTAGTTTTTTTTATCTTTTTAGTATTAGAGGTTGTTCTATTTTTAATATTATATACCACTAAAAAAGAGACCAAAACTATAAATATAGATAAAATTATAGAAAAATATCTTTTCACTATTTATCTCCTATTGGTACAAACTTTGCACCAACAATACAAGGATATATTTTTATTACCAAATTACCATTTTCTATTACAGTATCAGCCCAACAATATTCATCTCCTTTTCTGGAGTCGTTTTTAATTCTAGGTACATACCAAAGCACTATATCTTTTTTGTCTATAGTCTCATTTTGACTCATAAACTGCTCTACTCCATCCTCATCAAGTTTACAGCATGAACCTAGAGTTAATAAATCCTCTGCTCCCTCACTCTCTTTGAACAAAGTAGCAAATAGTGTTGCATTATCTCCTCTACTATTATCTTTGAATTGTCCTCTATTTGGTTCTATATAGTAACCTCTTTTCTTTGAGACTATTTTATATAGATATTTATCTTGGTAATACTCTTTTGCTTTATATTGAAAATCTCTATTTTCAACTAACCATTTTTGCCAACTGCCATTTTGATATTTATAAAACTCCTCATCCCCATTAAAAACATCTATTCTCATTACAGGTCTATAGACTGCATTATCCCCACAGCCTCTTCCTTTGTTTACACCTACTACTCTAAATGAACCATCTTTATAGAATTCAAATCTATTCTCATACCGATAATTACAAGCCATTGGCCATTTTGGATTACGAAAATCTTGGGTTATATAAAAGCCTATCTTTTTGTTATTTTTGACTATATCTTTGATTTGTGGAGCATTAAAACTAAGAACCACAGAAGTAGAAAACATAGGACACCCCATAGCATCATTATATCCAAAATAAAAATCACTATTTTTCCCTTTTACATACTCAATTCTTCGCCCTGCTACAATAGACTCTGTCGAGGTATCTACATCTCCAAGACCTCTATAAGCCACATGCCAATCTACAATTTTTGCTGATTTTATAACCTCTTTATTTTTAAAATAGGCATTAATTATCTCCAATCCATCAGAACCTGTAATTCTATAATCAAACTTCCAACCCATACTCTCATAGTGATTGTTTTGTTGACAATATTTTTGCATAATTAAACGGTTTTGAAGAGTTCTTTCAGCTATACAAGATGGGGTGGTAGTTTTCCCAAGCCCTGCCCATTTAGCAATAGCTAACTTCATATCAGTCAAATCAATTACAGCCCAAAGAGCCTTCTCTTTGTCATGATAACTAAAAGTTGGTGCTACGCATAGGTGATTTTTATTTTCACATGGACTATTATTAACAGAACTCCTTACATTTGCCATACTCATATCTTTTAGCTTTGGAGTACCACCCAATACCTCTTTGACCTCAGGAGAGTATAGAGCTATAGCTTGGGCTATTTTTTTGAGCCTTTGGCTAATATCTGGTTGTTTATCTCTATATCTATCTATTTGCAAAACCTTTTTATTATCCACATCAACTATCGCTCTAGTGGTTGTATTGGTTACAAAATTATACTTTGTAGCTTGATAACATGTAATATTTTTACATATCTTTTGAGTCTCTTTACTCATAGCACTAATAATTGCTGGTCGAATAGTCATAATATCATTATGTTCAAGCTTTCCATTATTACTTCTCGTATCACTTAAAAACTCTTGGTTTTGTAAAAGTATCTTTTGGGCTACTTTGGCATTACTATCAAGCTCACTACTATTAAGTGGCAAAACTGATTTACCTTGAGAGAGTAATCTTTTTATATCATCTATATACTCTTTTACCTCTGGTACATTTTGATAAATTGAACTATTATATTTTGGTAAAATTATTTTCTCTGTATCTAACTTTGGTATAGGCTTTTTGGTATTACTAAACCAATATATTGTTATAGCTATAAAACCTATTATTAAAATTGCTATGGCTATTTTTTGTTCTCTTTTCAACTATTACCCTTTTTATAGTTTCTTTAATTTTATAAAAATTATGCTATGATGCACTTTATTTTATTAAAAAGAGTTAAAATATATTTATAAGCATTAAGGATATGTATGAAATTTAAAAAATTAGTTGGATTTTCACTATTGAGTGGTTTAATTTTATTAAATGGTTGTGGTAATAATAGTTCATTGGATAAAAAAGAGACTAAACAAGAAGTAAGTAGTACTAATACTAGTGTAGTATTGAATAAAGAGACTAAAAAAGAGTTAAATAATACTACTATTTTATTAAAACAAAAACAAAATGAACAAAATAGTAGTGTAGTATCTAATAAAGAAGATAAAAAAGAGAAAAGAGCAGACCCATTAAAAGGACAAAAAATTTATTCTAAAAGATTAAAAAAAGTTTGTGGTATGAATGGAGGAGAATTTGCTAGAAAACATACTCAAAAAGAGTGGATTCAAATTCAAAAGAGTGGAAAATTAGTAGAAGAGATTACATCAGTTTGTAAAGGTGCTAAAATTAAAAATAAATATCTTTTAGACCTTGGTGCTTTTTTTATTGAATTTGCAAATGACTCTGGAAATGTACCATCAGGTTGTTAAATGGAATAAATACTACCCTTCCATCTCAAAATAAAAAGGTGGTTGTTGTTCTATTACTATTACTGTAATTAATACAAATATTATAATAATAGTCGAAATAATTATATCTCTTTTACTTTTACATAAAGAGAATATAGTTACAAATGGTGATAAAATAAAAATAGACATAAATAGATGTTGAACTCTAAATCCATAAAATCTATCAAATAATACAGCAACCAATGCTATTAAAAAGCCAAAAATAGTCTGATATATGCTTTTATGAGGAGTTACTACAGGGTCTGTAAGCATAAAATAGATAAATAGCATAAAGGATATAGAGTAAAATCTTCTATATATCATCTCAAAAGATAAAACAGGGTCATAATGAATAATCAATAAATATTGAAGTAAAAAATAACTAATAATAAAACTAAGAGATATTATCCATCTATTTACACGAATAAGCATAATAAGAGCAACTATACATACTACCATACTAAGCCATAACTCATCTCCAAACTGCCCTGATATAATATGTGCATCTTTATAAAAAAGAAATAAAGCTATAATAATAGCAAAATTAGAGGGGTTAAAAAAGTGTCTATTATGTATAGTTATAAAATGCTTTTGAAAAAGAGCTAAAGTAATAACAAAAAAGTATAACCATAAATTAGAAGAGTACATAAGTACAATTAATCCTATAGCTGTAGAGATAGCTGAATATGAAAAATAAAACTCTCTTTTTGGATTAAAATATAAAAATAGATGTTCTATTATAATAGTAAAAATAATAATAGTGGCTATATCTACCCAACCCAAATAGATATGTGCTACAAAGCTACCTAATATTAAAAAGGTAGCTAAATTTATATTTTGATGTAGTTGAATAGGCATAGGAGATTAATCTCCATCTATAATTTTGTTTGCTTCTTTAAATACCTTGTCTATATTATTTTTTATCCACCTTTTATCCATCCACTCTTCTGGTCTCACTTCTATTCCTTGGACTAATACTCCAAAGTGTAAATGGTCTCCAAGTGCTAATCCTGTCATTCCTGTTTTGGCTATTGGAGTTCCTGCATCTATCTCTTCATCTTGTTGAACCAAAACTGTAGAACAGTGTCCATATAGAGTATATAATCCCATTCCATGGTCAATCATTGGCATATTTCCATAAATACCATTATTTTCTGTAAATACAACTTTTCCTGCATTTGAACTAATAATTGTAGCCATTTTTGTACTTGCCATATCTAATCCTACATGATAAGACTCTGATACTTCATGATTTCTATCTTTGTAATAGTAGTGTCTATGGTCTCCATAACTTGCTACTTTTTTAGCATTTTTAAGTGGATAAAATGGTTTAATATGCCATGAATTAATCATTTCATTAGATACTTTAGAAGCTAATTTATGAATTAAATCTTCATTGGCTTTTCTCATATCTTCATTAATAGCTTTTAATTTTTCTATTCTATCTTTTATAAAAGCATATTGAGGATTACTTTCTGCCAAATCAGATATTTTTCCATCTATAAATTTATCAGTAGCTTTTATCCATGATGTTTTATATCTTTTTGATACAACATAAAATGGTACATTGACTACCCTTTTATTTCCTGCCATATCTTCAGCTACCACTTTTGCTGAAAAGTGTTCTTTGTTAAATGGCCAAGATACAAGAGCTGCGTAGTATCCCTCTTCTCTATATGGAACAACTTTAAATTTTTTATCTCCAGAACGAAGATAGAAATCTTTGAGTGCTTCATCTTTTACTTGAAATACTACTAATGCTGAACCACCTTGAGTAATAGAGTATGAGTTTGATAATATATTAACATCTGGTCTATGGTAATCTATATCAACCAAAATATTTTTTGTTACACTATTTCCTTGAAAAAATCCCCAATTACTTCTATCTGTGGCTGTTACAGTTAATTTAAACTGTTTTGCTTTTGGATTTAGCATTGTTCCATTTATTACTTTTTTAGGATACTCTATTTTTATAACTTTTGATTTTATATTAGGTTCTAATATTAATTCATTTGCAATAGTTACAGTATGTTCTCCATCACTTATTTTTACACTATAAGATTTGAGTGCCATATTATCACTAATATTTATCTCTAAAGGGTCTTTTCTATTCCAGTATAAATTATCTGGAGATTTTATTACAGGTTTAACTCTTTCAAATGATGGAGATGTAAATATATAAGCACCTCCTCCAAATATTAAGCCCAATACAATAAAAAGTGTCCCTTTTGAGCTACCTTTGTTACTACTATAAATTTTTCTTCTTCTTCTCATATATCAATTCCATTTTCATTATTTTTTTTATTAAATTTTTTTTAAATATCTCTATATTGTCTATTCTCATTTCAAAACCAGCAGAATTTTTATGACCACCTCCACCATAAGATATAGCCAAGGCAGATATATCTATATCTTTTTTACTTCTCAAAGAGATACGGACTATACCATTTAGTTCTATAAATAAAATAGAGATTTGAACAGTAGCCAATGATAAACCATAATCAACAACTCCTACAAAATCACTATATTTTGCACCAGCTTTTTTTATATTTTGCTGGGTTATATTCATAGTAGATATTTTTCCATCAAGATGTAACTCCAAAGTGTTTAAAGCCTCGCCTAATACTCTTATAGAGGAGAGCGTTTTTCTCTGATTTAGATTATATGCTACTTGTGATATGTCAATATCATATGCAATCATATCGGATGATACATCAAAAACCTCTTTAGTGACGCTGTTTGTTGTAAAATATTTGGTATCAGATACCAAACCAACATAAAAACATAATACAGAATTTTTATTTAATTTAAATTCTCTTTTAAAAATATCAAAAGCAACTTGAGATGCAGATGCACATTTTGGTTTAACTATATTGATTTTACCATAATATGTATTGGTTTTATGATGGTCTATATTTAGTATATCTTTATTGGTTAAATCAAATCCAAATAGTTTTGTATCTCCACCATCACAACAGATAATCAAACTATTATCAAAATCTATTTTTGATTTGATTTTAGAAAAGTTTGGTAAAAAGTCTAAATATATAGGTATATCTCTATCAGCACAAACTATCTCTACTGATTTATTATTCTCTTTTAAAATATTATAAATCCCCAAAGCTGTACCAATAGTATCTCCATCTGGTCTTAGATGAGAGAGTATAGTAATTTTATTATATCTATCTATAAACTCTTTGATTTTATACATTTTCTACTTTCATAGATAAATCTATCCAATTAGCTTGATGAATTAATGCTCCAGAAGAGATTGCATCTACACCAGTTTTAGCTATATCTTCTATAGTATCCAAAGATACATTACCACTAGCCTCTAGTAGTATATGTGGGTAGTTTTTATTTCTAAAAGATACAACCTCTACTATTTCACTATTTGGCATATTATCACACATTACTATATCAGCCCCAGCCTCCATAGCATTTTTGACCATATCCAAACTCTCACACTCTATCTCTATTTTTGATGTAAATGGTATCTTTTTTTTGACCTCTTGCATAAACTCTTTTAGATTATCAATCGTCTTTAGATGAGTATCTTTGAGCATTAAACAGTCATCTAATCCCATACGGTGATTTATTCCTCCACCACATCTAACTGCATACTTTTCAAACTCTCTTAGAAGTGGTCTAGTTTTTCTAGTATCTAATAATTTTACTCCATATGGTTTAACTTTTTGAACAAATTTTTCTGTAAGTGTGGCAATAGAAGAGGCGTGTAGTACAATATCCAAAATAGACCTCTCTAATGATAGAATAGTTTTAGAGTTACCAAATATATAGAGTATTTTATCACCCTTTTTAAAACTCTCTCCATCCAAAAATAACCATTTTAAATCAAGATTATACATACTAGCCATAGTATTAATATATTCAGCTCCAGCTAAAACACCATCACTTTTTGCTATTATATATGCTCTAATCTCTTTTGAGTGGCTAATCCTAGAAAATAAATCACCTCGTCCTATATCTTCGCTTATAACATCTTCTATAAATTTTCTTTTTAACACTATATCTGCCTTTGGTTTTATAGATATAATTATATCTTTACAATCTTTAATAAACTGTTTGAAATTATTGTTATCAAATTGTAACCACTTTGTATTATACTTCATTAAATCAAAATCAAAGGATGTATATATGACATTTTCAAAATTATTAACAACAGCTCTAGTAGCAACAGTTACTATCTCTTGGGTTAATGCTGATGAATTAAAGGGTAGAGGTGCCTCTTTTCCTGCTCCTGTTTATAAGGCATGGACAGCAGATTATTTTAAAGCAACACAAAATCAAGTAAACTATACACCAACAGGTAGTGGTGATGGTATTAAATCGATTACAAAAAGAATGGTTGATTTTGCAGGTTCAGATAAACCATTAAAACCAAAAACATTAGCTAAAAAGAAACTATATATGTTTCCAGCAGTTGTTGGTTCTATTGTTTTAGCTTATAATATTGATGGTATCAAAGATGGTGAACTTAAACTTAGTCGTACAGCTATTGATGCTATTTTTGTAAAAGGTACAGCAAAATTCTGGGATGATGAGGTTATTGCAAAAGATAATAAAGATTTAAAACTTCCTCATGCACCTATTACTATAGCAGTTAGAGCTGATAAATCTGGAACAACATTTAATTTTACATATTTTCTTAATAAAATAGATAGTGCAATGAAAGTTAGCAAAAAACCAACATGGAAAGCTTCTAAAGTAGTTGCAGGTAAATCAAACTCTGGTGTTTCAGCAAATATTCAACAGATTAAAAACTCTATTGGTTATATTGAGTACTCTTATAAAATTAAACTAGGTCTTCCATCAGCACAGATAGAAAACAGAGAGGGTAAATTTGTTAATCCAACAGTAAGTTCATTTCAAGATTCAGCAAAATATGCTAAATGGACAGCAGATAATGACTTTTATGCTGTAATTGGTGACCCAGCTGGTGAAACATCTTATCCAATAGTTGCAGCTACTTTTATTCTTTTGCCAATAGAAAAAACTGATACAAACAAAAAAGTTACAGCATTTTTTGATTGGGCATATAAAAATGGTGATAAGTCAGCATCAGACCTCGGATATGTACCACTTCCAGCAGAAACAAAAGATGCTATTAGAAAATATTGGGAGAGTAAAGGGATTAAATAACTAATCCCCTCTCTTTTTCTCTATTGAGTTAATAATCTAATAGTTAAAAATGGAGTTAAAGCATTAGTTACTAGTTGAAATATAGGATTAATCTCATTAACTTTATTATTAAATATTCTCATATCTTTTGGCATAACATATACAATATCATTGGGTCTTATCATTTGATTAGCTGTTGCAATAGAGTTTATATCTGTTAAACTTACAATTTTAGTCTCTATTTTATCACCTTTATTTTTCATTATCATAATAGAGTTTCTATTAGCTCCATTAGTTAAATCTCCTGCTATAGATAGTAGTTGTAGCAGTGGTATTTGCTCATTTCTAAGCTCTATTGGTCCTGGATGGTTTATCTCTCCTAGTACAAAAGCCCTTTTATTTAATACCTCAATTTGAACATTTGGATGAGTTAGATATTCTCTTAATAGTCTTTCTATTTTTCTTTGAGCTTGTGGTTGTGTAAGTCCTGCTACTTTTACATTATTAATTAAAGGTAATCGTATAAAACCATCAGAACTAACTAAAATTCCAGCACCTAAACTATTATTTGCACCAACTTGATTTGTTGTTGTACTAAGCTCTGGATGTCTATATGTATGAATAGATATTCTATCATGTGGTTGAATTTTATATTCAAATTTTGCATTATCTATTTTTGTTATAGTAGTATTATTATTATTTAATTGATGATTTTTATTACTATTTTTAATAGCTTTTGTTTGATTAAAAAGTACAAATTCATTTTTTGTATTACATGCAGTTAAATTCAAAATAAGTATAGTATAAAATATAGTTTTTTTCATTTTTTAGTTCCTTTGTAAATAAAGGCTATTTTATCATATAAAGGCATAAATATTATATATACCTTTATATTTTAATAAAATGAAAAAATTTTATTTTATATTTGCTATACCTTTAACCCAACTCTCCATAGCATCATTTGCTATAGGATTTGGGGCTTCTAAAAAGCTAACTACAAACATATCTTTAAGCTCTGCTACTCCAATAGAACGAGGTCTTACAGATAATACATTTGCTTTTGCCAAGTTTTTACCAAAACAGCATACAATATTTTTAGCATCTAATATATCATCAGAGATAACACCCTCTTCTAAATTCTTAGTGTGACTATAATGGTCAAATGTAGATATATATACAGCTATTGGATGAGCATCGATTTGCTCTTTTAGATAACTCATAATCTCATCAACATTTTTAAAAGTTGTTTCACTTTTTTTTATATCTAGTTCAAATACTGGATATTTTTCCATTACTATTGTTTGTTTCATATTTTCTCCTAACTATTTTACATTCCTGGTATTCTAGGGATTTTACCGAGTTTTGAGTTCTTACAATACCATCCCCAACCTTTTTTCATCCAATGACCGATAATTGGTAGAGGTATCATTTTTGCAGTTGTATCACTTCTATACACAAATGCAGCACCATCACCTGTATCCATTACACATAAAATATTAATATGCTCTATATAACTTCTTTTTGATTTAATATTTTGCATTTTTTGGAATATATTATATGCAATATTTTTGGCCATAACTTCAGCAACATGCCCCTGTTTTGCTCTCCAATCTGGTCCCATAAGTGAAGCACTATCTCCAATAGCATATATACCATCAAAGCCTTCTATCTCATTATATTCATTAGTTACAACAAATCCTGTATCACTTAGAGGTAGTCCAGACTCTATTAAAATATGATGTCCTGTTCCTGCTGATATAAACATAATAAGGTCAGATTCTAATTTTGTACCATTTTCAAAATTGATAGCATTTTCTTCAAAATTAACAATTTTTGAGCCTATTTGAGCATGAATATTTGTCATTTTAAACATTTTGTGCATCATCTCAACAGCATTATGTCCCATTTTTATACCAGGTTTTTCCATAGGAGCAAAAAATGTAAGTTCAAACTTATCTCTAAGTCCTTTTTTCTTTAGCATATTATGAACATTAAATAGAACCTCAAAAGCTGGTCCACCACGAACTGCTGATGTATCTTTTGGATTACCACCAAATCCCATAGCAATCTTACCAGAACCTTTTTCTATTAATGCTTCTAATTTTTTATTTAGCTCTACAGCCTCTTCGGGTTTTCCACAAATAGATAGAGTATGTTCTATACCTTTTGGTTTTAATTTATCTTGACCAAGTGCTACAACTATATATTCAAAATCATCTATAACTTTACCACTTTGTAGAGTTACTCTTTTATCTTTTGCTTCAAATTTAGTTACAGCATCAACTATAACTTTAAAGCCATGTTTTTGTGCTAACTGCTCAAGAGGAATAGATACACTCTCTCTAGTTGCATCTCCTGTAGGTATCCATATAGATATAGGATAGATATAAAAATAATCTCTATCACTAACTAAAGTTGTATCAATACCCTGTTTTCTTAGGTAAATAGCAGCTTCAACACCTGCAAAACCACCACCTAATACTAAAACTTTTTTCATAATCTTATCGCTCCATTATTATAATTTTAACTTATTATAAATATAACTTGCTATTCTACTATAAATTAGATAAATTATATCCTATTTAACAAATAAGTATAGTAAAAAACTATTTTTTTGGGTAAAATTAGAGTAAAAAAATATGGAATAGATTATGAACTTAACTCATTTAGATGAAAATGATAAACCAAAAATGGTAGATGTATCTGATAAAAAAGATACTACAAGAGTAGCAGTAGCATCAGGAATTATAGAGGTTACACCAGAAGCTTATAGAGTAGTAGTTAATAATTCTGCAAAAAAAGGACCCGTACTTCAAACAGCTGTTATCTCTGCAATTATGGGTGCTAAACAGACAAGCAATCTAATACCAATGTGTCACCCTTTGATGCTAACTTCAGTCAAAACAGATATAGAAGAGTTGCCAGATATACCTGCGTTTAAACTAACAGTTACTGCAAAACTAACAGGTAAAACAGGTGTAGAGATGGAGGCATTAACAGGTGTAAGTGTAGGACTGCTTACTATATACGATATGTTAAAAGCAATAGATAAAGGTATGATTATTAAAAATATACAATTAGAGAGTAAATCAGGAGGAAAATCAGGTGATTTTAGACGATAAAACAACAGATAAACCAAAAATAGAGTATCCATGTAATTGGGGTTTTAAACTTATAGGAACCAATAAAGAGAAATTAAAAGCTTGTGTAGCAGATATTATGGCACATAAAGATTATAAGTGTAAAGATGGTAATATATCCAAAAACGGTAAATTTGTAACTGTTAATGCAAATTGTGAAGTCTGTTCCCAAGAGGAGAGAGATAAATTATTTAAATCTTTTCGTGACCATTGCGATGTTAAAATGGTAATTTAAAGTTTATTATATAGAACATAGTTATAAAATAAATTTGCCCGTGGAATACACGGGGTAATAGTGCCTTACTTAAAATTTAAGTAGTAGAGTATTATGCAATAACTTCAGGAATTCTAATAGTTTGACCAGGATAAATTAAGTCTGGGTCTTTAATCACTTCTATGTTTGCTTTTACTATATGAGTATATTTACTTCCATCATCATAGAATTTTTCTGCTATTTTCCATAGAGTATCACCTTTTTCTATGGTGTAAAAAATCTCTTCGGGGATTTCGATATTTTCTTCTTCTGAATTTGTATTTATCATCTCTTGGGTTACTAATTGGTCAGCATTAACTTGTGCAATGCCCTCTACATTTCCTGCTATTAGTATAGCTTTTTCTCTAGTAGCAAAATCTTTTGCAACTCCTGCTAGAGTAACTGTATCACCATCGACTTCTACAACTAAGCCATCTACTGGTAACTCTTCAAAGCTACTCTCTATTTCTGCTTTGATAGCTTCAGCATCATTTCCTTTACCTAATAAACTTTTCCCCGCATTTGACATAAAATCAAAAAAACCCATATTTAATCCTTTTTATTAAAATGTTACAGATTATTATATTCTAATAATCTTAATTTGATTTTAAAATTCTAGGCAAAGTAATACCTGTCTGTTTTTGATATTTTCCTTTTCTATCTCTATATGTTGTCTCACAAAGCTCATCACCTTCAAAGAATAGTACCTGAGCTATTCCCTCATTGGCATATATTTTAGCAGGAAGTGGAGTAGTATTTGAAATTTCTATAGTTATATGTCCTTCAAATCCAGGCTCAAATGGTGTAACATTGACTATAATCCCACATCTTGCATAGGTACTTTTTCCTAAACATATAGCCAATGTATTGGTTGGCATTTTGAAATATTCAACTGTTCTAGCCAATGCAAATGAGTTTGGAGGTACTATACATATATCACCTTTAAAGTCAACTACATTATTATTATTAAAATCTTTTGGGTCAACAACCTCTGCATTTATATTTGTAAATATTTTAAACTCATCACTTACTCTAATATCATATCCATAAGAACTAAGTCCATAAGATACTACACCTTCTCCTACTAAACCCTCGCAAAAAGGCTCTATCATATTCTCATTAAGAGATTTTTCTCGTATCCAACTATCGGCTTTTAGACCCATATAATACCTCCAAAAACTATTTTTGACATTATAACATAGTTATAAAAATAAGCTAAACTTAATTTTAATTTAAATATAATTTTTAACTTTAGATATTAAATTTGTTTAAGGAGTGTGAGGTGTTATATTTTTTTAAAATATTTTCAAGATATATTTTTATTATATCTTTATTTTATAGCTATGGTTCAGCTATAGAAATCAAAAATCCATATCATGCTGTTGATGTAGCTGGTAAGCAGAGAATGTTTACCCAAAGAATGCTAAAAGATTATACTATGATAGGTATGAATAATAGTTTTGGTAATCCTAGTGAAGATTTGAAAAAAATAATGGGAGAGTTTGAGGACCATTTACAATCTTTACATGATTATACAAAAAATCCTAAAATTAAAAAGAGTACAGATAAAATAAAAGAGTTATGGTTACCTATAAAAAAGGTTCTTTCTCAAAAACCAGACAAAGGTCATGTTGGTAAACTTCAAGAGAGTTTAGATGAACTATTGAGTTTATCTAATGATGCTACTCACCTCTTTGCAAAAGATACAGGAAAATCTGCTGGTAAAATTGTGGATATGTCAGGAAGACAAAGAATGTTATCTCAAAGAATGGCAAGTCTGTATATGTTAAAAGTTTGGGGTGTAAATGATGAGAAATTTAAAGAGAAAATGACCTCAGCTATGACTCTTTTTAAAACATCTTTAGAAACATTGGAAAAATCAACACTAAATACAGATGAGATAAATAAACTTTTAGGTGAAGTCAAGAAATCTTTTATGTTTTTTGAAATTATGAATAAATCAAATAGTGCTTTTATTCCTGCATTAATTTATAAAAAATCTAATGATATTTTGAAAAATATGGATACAGTCACAAGACTTTATGTAGAAGTAAAAAAAAAATAGGAGCAAAAAATGAATTGTAAAATAGCGATAAAAAAGACTGGTATAGTGCTTATTTTTCTCTTTATTTTATCAAACTTTTCTTTTGCAAAAGAATTGAATTCTATTAGTAATATAGAGTTGATGAATATTGCAGCAAAACAGAGAATGTTGTCTCAAAGAATTGCAAAAGATTATCTATATATAGGTAAAAATGTTGCCACAAGTAAAGCAAATAGACAATTAAAGAAATCTCTTGAAGAGTTTTCAAGTACCCATGAAAAGCTTTTAAAAATTATTAAAGACCCTGATATTAAAAATCTTTTGGATTTTGTTTCTCTGAGTTTAGATGATTTAAAAAATACCATAGATAAAAAGTTTACTATAGATAATGCTCAATTAGTTTTGGATTTAAGCGAATCTATGTTGGAAGGAAATCAATATATTGTAAATACATTAAAAAAAACTATGGATTTAAAAGAGTCCAATATTATTAGTACAGTAGGTAAACAGAGAATGCTATCTCAAAGAATTGCTAAATATTATATTGCTTATCAATTGGGAATTAAAGATAAAAATAGTGTAACTAGTATGAAAGATACAGTAAAAGAGTTTAGTGATAATTTAAATACGCTAAGAACTAATAGTTCTAATACTTTAGAGATTAATACTAAGTTAGCAAAAATAAGTAAGCTTTGGAAAATCGTTAATAAGTTTTATAACAATATAGAAAAAGGAGGATTACCTCTAATAGTTTTTAATACGACAGATAATATTACTCAAGAGATGGATGAAGTCACAGATATGTTTGTAGATATAAAAAAATAAAAAATGAGAGAATATGATTATGAAAAAAATAGGAAATATATTATTGGTTGTACTATTGCCACTCTCTTTATATGCTTCTACTAGAGGAGATGTAAAGATTATTGAAGCGTCTGAAAATATTAGATACCTTGGTCAAAAAATTTCTAAGGAGTATCTATTCTTTTATCAAAATCCTAAAAAAATGGAGTTAAAAGATGGAATATATGATGATATTAAACTGCTTGAACAATCTATTATAGATATAGAAACTATAACAAATAATAAAGATAGCAAAAATATTTTAGATTTTTTGGCATATAACAAAGATGAGATAAAAGATTTAATAGAAAAACCTGTAGATATAGAGAAGAGTATATTAATGCTTGATTATAGTGAGAGTTTTTTAGAAGGTGCAAATGCTATTGAAAATGCTCACAAGTATAATTTCTCTCTTGAAGAAAAAATGTTAATGATGCTAAAAGATGTAGAGTATCTTTTGGAAAGAGCTTCAAAATATTATATAGCCTATACATTAAATATAGACAAAAAAAATAATTTTAATAATATGAACCAAGCAATAGAAAAGATTGAAAAAATATTAAAAGAGGTAAATAGCTATCACTATCCAAAATCTCTATTTGCTGAGGTAAGAGAGATGAATAGTAGTTGGAGTAAATATAAACAGGTATTATATAAAGTAAAAAAGTTATCCATTCCTAGTTTAATATTGACTTCTACTAAAAATTTTGAAGAGAGTATAAAAAAGATAGCTCTTTATCATAAACAGAATCAATAAGGGATATTATGCAAGTAAAAAACAGTAAGAGTTTCTCTTTCCTTTTTATTATCTTTATAGTTATGAGTGTGATGTTTGTACTATTTTATTACTTATCTAGCTCATATAATGAATATAGAGATAGAAAAGAGGGATTAGAACATATATTAATAATAAATAAATTAGATAAATTTTTAGATAAAGTAGATGAAGAGAAATTAAGTAGTGCTATATATATTGGAACAAAAGATGAAAAAGATTTAGAAAAATTAAAAGTTTATAGAGAGTTAGTAGATTTAGAAATAGAACAGATTTTATCTGTTTTAGATAAAAGTAGAGATGAGCTTAATTATAAAAAAGTTTTTAAAAATATTTTTAAAAATTTGAACTATATAAGAGCCAAAGTAGATATAGCTGATATAGGTTATAGAGTAACACTTATTGAAAATTATAGAAGTAAAGTAGAAAGTCCAACTCTTAAAGCAATGCAAAAAATAGTTCAAAATACTTTAGTTGGAAATAGTAGTAGATTTTTTTATTATGTTCAATTGGCTAAATTAAAAGAGGATTTAAGTAGTGAAAAGGCTTTTATCTCTTCAATTTTGAGTAGTTCTATAAAAGCAAGTAATCAAGATTTACTTCTTTGGGAAGACTTTTTGAGAAATGATATTACACCAAATTTTTATACTAGAGTAGATAATGTTGTAACTATTGCTAAACTTAATAAAATTATTAATCCTAAAAAATTTTCTATAATGACAGATAAGTTAAGAGGTAGAATTTTTATGGATTCTATGGATGGTAGATACTCTGTCTCTTTAGATGAATGGATAAAAAAGAGTCTTTCAAAAATACAAAAAGTTGATAGTGCAATGAATTTGCTTATATTTGAACAAAAAGCTGATATAAATAAAGAGCTAAATAGTCTAAAAGATATGATGTTCAAATTGAGTATAGCTATAGCATTAATTTTTGTATTATTTATAACTCTTGTTTATCTTTTCCGTAATAATATGATGAATAGTCGTCTGCTTGTTGATACTCTAAAAGATATAGAAGCAGATTTAGATGAGAAACAAAGAAGAGAAATTCAAGAGGTTTTAAAGAAAAATGATACTATAGAAATATATAAATTTTTAGCAAATGCAATTAAAGAACCAAGTCGAGCAAAAGACCATTTCTTGGCGAATATGTCACATGAAATTCGTACACCTCTTAATGGTATTATAGGTTTTACTAATATTTTAAAAGAGAGTGAACTCAAAGAAGACCAGCGAGAGTTTTTAAATATTATAGAAGAGAGTTCTAATAATTTAATTCGTATTGTAAATGATATATTGGATTTTTCAAAAGTAACATCTGGAAAAGTTGAATTTGAGAATATATCATTTAATGTAATGAGTAAATTTGAAGCAACAGTTGACTCTTATGCAGCTAAAGCAGCTCAAAAAAATATAGAGTTAAATCTGTTTATAGACCCTACGCTACCTACTAATTTAATGGGAGATTCTACTAAAATATCTCAAATAATTATTAATCTATTGAGTAATGCTATTAAGTTTACTGATGAAAAAGGTAGTGTTGATGTTAGAATAGAAAAGTTATCAGAGATAGATGATTTGGTCACATTAAAATTTTCAGTAAAAGATTCAGGTATAGGAATATCAGAAGAGCAAAAAAGTAAAATTTTTGATGAATTTTCTCAAGCTGATGCTAGTACAAGTAGAAAGTTTGGAGGAACAGGTTTAGGTCTTACTATATCTAGTAAATTTGTATCTTTAATGGGAGGAAAGCTAGAAGTAGAGAGCAAAGAGGGAGAAGGTTCTACATTTTTCTTTTCTATTAAGCTACAAAAAGCTTTGGATTCTAAAAAAAGAGAACATGAAAACTTTAATCATATAAGTGCAACATATATTACTCTTTCTCACAAAGAGCCAAATTATAAAAATTTGGAGGTCTATTTAAATTATGTTGGAGCTAAATTTAAACCATATAGTTATCAAGAGATATTTAAATTAAAAGATAATGAACTTCCTGATATTATATTTATAGACCATCAATATATAGAAGATGAAGAGAGTATAGAGGAGTTATTAAAACTAAATAGCAAACATATTTTAATGAGTACAGCAGAGATAGAGAAGTGTATATGTCCAATCAAAGAGCATGTTTCAAAAATTATATATAAACCAATTAATTATAGTAAAACTATTAGAGCTTTAAAAATTGTAGATAATAGTACTATAGTTAAACAAAAAACAGTTACAAAAGTAGATGATAGTAAATTAAATCAAGCATTTAAAGATGTATCAGCATTAGTTGTTGAAGATAATATTATAAATCAAAAGCTAATAGATAATATATTAAGAAATTTTAATATTAAAGTAACTATAGCAAATAATGGTTTAGAGGCATTAAATTTAAGAAAAGAGCATGATTATAATATAATATTTATGGATATACAGATGCCTATAATGAATGGTGTAGATGCTACTCAAAAGATTATAGAATATGAAAAAGAGAATAATAAAGAGCATATTCCTATAGTAGCTTTGACTGCAAATACTGTTCAAGAAGATAAAGAGAGATATTTAGCTAATGGAATGGATAGATATTTACAAAAACCTATAGATGTAGAAGAGTTAACAACTATTTTAGAAGAGTATTTTCCTATTAATGAGATAAGAGACGCTATACCTTTGGAGAATAATATATATGATGAAGAGACAAGTAAAATTATATTATACAAAGAGACACCATTAACAGCTAAAATTTATTCAGCTATTTTAAATAATTTGGGTTATAAAGTAGATACTTATGTATCTGAAGATGAGTTTATATCTCATCTGGATAATAATGAGTATAAATTTGCTCTATTTGATGCTAAACCTTTTAGAGCATCTAATAGTGATGATTTTTTGGTTAATCTAATTAGAGATAGTGGGGCTACTCCAATAGCATTTGTAGAAGATGATTATAGTAGTACTTGTGAAACTCTAAATCCTGTAGGTAGCGTTAATGAAATTTATAGAAAACTTAAAAAATGTGGATAATTTTTTATAATTATTTTATAAAATTGCTATTTTATATTTGATGTTACCAAATTGTTACCACCTTATAATATTATACTTGAATTAATTCAAGTATAAAAGGCATAAAATGGGTGGAAGACTCTTTAAAAACTTTTCGTTTTTTTCGGCAACTCTTTCGTTTTTTATTCTTATTGGTATATTTTCTATTTTATTTACTTATGCACAAGACTCAATTCATCATTTTGGGTTTGATTTTTTAGGTGGTGAGATATGGGAAGCTGATGAGGATGATGAAGATATAGGAATATTTGGTGGGTTTATACCTATAGTTGGAACTATGCTTAGTACAACTATTGCTATGATTATAGCCACACCTTTGGCTATGGGTATAGCTATATTTCTAACAGAGATAGCTCATAAAACTTTGATTAAACCAGTCTCTATAGCTATTGAGCTATTAGCTGCAATTCCTAGTATTATTTATGGTATGTGGGGACTTTTTTATTTTGCTCCAATTATTCAATCTACATTTGGAGGTCAAGGAGTAGGACTACTTACAGCAGGAATTGTTTTGGCTATTATGATTATACCATTTATGGCTGCAATTACTAGAGACTCTATGAATACAGTTCCAGATGTATTAAAAGAGTCAGCTTATGCTATGGGTGCTACTAAATTTGAAGTTATCAAAGATGTGGTTATGCCATACTCAAAGGGTGGAATTATAGGTTCTATTATTTTAGCACTAGGAAGAGCTTTGGGAGAGACTATGGCAGTAGCATTTTTGATTGGTTCAGTTATGCAGATACCATCAAAGATTACAGACCCAACTACATCAATTCCTGTACTATTAGCAAATAATTTCTCAGAAGCTCAAGGTTTAGAGATGAGTAGTATGTACTATTTGGCTTTGATACTATTTATAGTGAGTTTTATTATTATATCAGTAGCAAAGTTCTATTTTTTGGGCAAAAAGGTTAAATAATGAATAGACTCTTATTAAATAAAATTATATTAATGTTATCTACACTATCAGCTATTATTGGAATTAGTTTTCTATTTTGGATTTTGGCAACTTTGACCTACAAAGGGGTATCTAGTATTCATTTGAGTACTTTTAGCCAAGATTTAGTAAATGGTGGGATTAGAAATCTACTTGTAGGACAGTTTACTATGGCAATTATTGCTTCATTGATAGCTGTACCTTTGGGTATGTTTGCTGGGATTTGGCTTAGAGAGTATAGCAATGGTAGCAAATTAGCTTCAATTATTAGAAATCTAAGTGATGTAATGATGTCTGCTCCATCTATTGTTATAGGTGTTTTTGTATATGCTTTATTTGTTGCTCCATTTGGAGGATATAATGGTTTTGCTGGGATTATTGCTTTGGCTATTATGATGATACCTATTATTATAAGTACTACAGATAATATGTTAGCTCTAGTGCCAAAAGAGCTTAGAGAAGCAGGAGTTGCACTTGGAGGGAGTAAACACAAAATTATTTTACAAATTGTAATAAAATCTGCAAAAGTTGGTATAACTACAGGAGTATTATTATCTTTTGCTAGAATTATTGGAGAGACAGCACCACTACTATTTACTTCAGCTAATAGTCAGTTTTTTACTATGGATTTAACAGAGCAGTTTCCATCTCTAACTGTTAGTATATATAATCTAGCAACATATCCTGATGAAGCAAGTAGAGAGTTAGCATGGTCAGCATCATTTATATTAACAGCCATAGTTTTAATAATAAATTTAACAGGTCGATATATGACTAGAAACAAAAAGTAATAGGAGTAGATATGAGCAAATTGATAATGGAAACAAAAGATTTTAGTTTTACCTATGCAGGGGTGGATACTCCATCATTAAAAAAGATTAACCTACCAATCAAAGAGAGTAAAATAACAGCTCTGATTGGTCCTAGTGGATGTGGAAAATCAACTCTTCTTAGAGCTATGAACCGTATTCATGATTTATATCCAAATAATAAATATGAAGGAGAGATTAATCTATATAGTGCCAATGGCAAAGAGAATATACTAAATATAAAAAAAGAGAATGATTTTATTAAACTTCGCCAGAGAGTAGGAATGATTTTTCAAAAACCTACACCTTTTCCTATGAGTATATTTGATAATGTAGCATATGGACTAAAACTAGCAGGAGTAAAAGATAAAACAGAAATCCAAGAGAGAGTAGAAAATGCTCTAAAAAGTTCAGCTATTTGGAATGAGACCAAAGATAGATTACATACATCAGCTTTGGGTATGAGTGGAGGACAACAACAGAGATTATGTATAGCTAGAGCTGTAGCACTAAAGCCTGAAATAATGTTATTTGATGAACCAACCTCAGCACTTGACCCAATAAGTACAAGTGCTATAGAGGAGCTAATATCTGAACTCAAAGAGGAGGTATCAGTTGTAATTGTTACTCATAATATGCAACAAGCAAGTCGTCTTAGTGACTATACAGCTTTTATGTATTTGGGTGATTTAATAGAGTATGATAAAACTGATATTATGTTTATGAACCCAAAAGAGAAATTGACAGAAGATTATATTACAGGGAGATTTGGATAATGTTACCACAATATCACAATGCAAGACACGCAGTTAGAGATACAGTTATAGATTTAGTTAAAAACCTAAAAAAAGCAAATGAGATGGCACTAGAGGCTGTGGAGAGTTGGAATATAGAGGGGTTGCAAAAAGCAAGAGCAGAGATAAAAGATTTTAAAAGCATTACAGAAAAGATAGATAATGATATAGTA
>Ga0256828_1000245_pt1 | contig 37421 bp, 35 predicted proteins | sample CV88metaG_FD_185993 | JGI IMG/M metagenome (GOLD analysis project Ga0256828, IMG submission 185993) | Hydrothermal vent microbial communities from East Pacific Rise, Pacific Ocean - CV88 | ecosystem: Environmental > Aquatic > Marine > Hydrothermal vents | place: Pacific Ocean: East Pacific Rise...
GATGACCAAGGAAGTGTCAACATCAACCAGCTCAGAAGTAAACTCAGAAAGCTTAAAAATCAACATCCTGAGATCGAAATAGCAGTCATCGACTACCTTCAGATTATGTCTGGAATCGGTAATCAGGATAGACACCTGCAGGTCAGTGAGATCTCCCGTGGTCTAAAGATGCTTGCACGTGAACTTGAGATGCCTATCGTAGCGCTCTCACAGCTCAATCGTGGACTTGAAAGCCGTAATGACAAACGTCCGATGCTGAGTGACATTCGTGAATCAGGTTCAATCGAGCAGGATGCTGATATCATCCTCTTTGTATACCGTGATGATGTTTACCTCTACAAAGAGGAGAAAGAGCGTGAAAAAGCGGCAAAAGCAGAAGGAAAAGAGTTTACCTCAACCTATGTTGAAAAAGAGGAAGAAGATGCTGAGATCATCATCGGAAAACAGCGTAATGGTCCTACGGGACATGTAAAGCTCGTCTTTCAAAAGAAACTTACCCGCTTTGTGGATGCACCAAGTTTTGCAAGTGCTGTTGAGACTGTCTATGAAAATGTCGATACTTCATCGGCAAATATCGATGTGGGAGCACCAAACGTCGAGATGCCTCAGATATAGAGAATGCAAACTTTAGAGAAAATTTCACTTTTTAGTTCAAAAAAGGATTTTTTTCTCTTTTTGCGTTTCTCCTTTCTTCTTTTAATACTCTCTCTTTCTTATCAATACTACAACTATCACGAACTGACAAAATTTGACTCACAACTTCTAAACGCAGTGGTACTAAAACAATACACAAAGACCAAGACAGCTAAGAACGGCAGAGTGAAAAAGTATGAAGTACTCAAACTCAAAAGCGACAAAGGCTATACTTTTTATACCATCGCAAGCACAAAACTGCCAAATATAAAGAACAAAGATGTAAAACTTGAAGTATGGGCAGGGAATATCACGTTTTATGCATTTATGCGCAACTTTTTTACCTTTAGTAAAATCCTCAAAGTCTATGATAATAACACTTTGCGTACGGATATATCACACAAAATCGCAGCACAGCATCACGATACCAATATCACGGCTGTTTACGAAGCACTTTTTTTGGCAAAACCACTCCCCTCAAATCTGCAGAAACTCTTTTCAAATCTAGGAATATCGCATCTTATAGCTATTAGCGGTTTTCATTTGGGTATTTTGAGTTTTTTACTCTTTTTTATCATTAAATATCCCTATAAATTCTTACAAAACAGATATTTTCCATACCGAAGCTACCATCGTGACAGCTTTATCATCACTGCGTTTATACTTCTCATCTATATGCTTTTCATCTCTTCTCCACCCTCTTTGTTACGTGCTTATGTGATGCTGCTCATAGGCTTCTTACTTTATGACAGAGGAATGAAAATCATCTCAATGCAGACACTGCTCATCACAGTTATTTTGGTATTGGCACTTTTTCCAAGATTGCTCTTTAGTATAGGATTTTGGTTAAGTGTCAGCGGTGTTTTTTATATATTTTTATTTTTTATTCATTTTCAGCATTGGAGCAGAATGAAGCAGTTTATACTCCTGCCTTTTTGGGTCTATCTTATGATGCTACCCTACTCTTTAGCCATATTTGGCAACTTCTCTTTGTACCATCCACTCTCTATTCTCTACTCAATGCTCTTTACTCTCTTCTATCCGCTTGCTCTTTTTTTACATCTTGTTGGATTCGGAGATTTACTTGATACACCACTGCAGCTGCTTTTAAACGCAGCACCAAACGCAGTTCACAGCAGCCTTGCGTTTTTTTATCTTACAGTTGAGATAATCTTATCCCTCTTCGCTGTTTTTAACAGGAAGGCTCTCTATCTTCTTTTTTTCTACGCTCTTCTCATTTTTATACATTTTATCTATCAAGTAGCATAACTTCAAGCCATAGATGAAGATGATCCATGAAACATATATCCATAAGAACAAAAACATTAAAATTGCAAAAGAGCCATACATTGTTGTGTAGGATTTGTTCATAAAAACATAGTAGATAAAGGCATTTTTACTTACACTGAAGATCACAGAGACAATAAAAGAGCTGATAAGTGAAGCTTTTGGATTTATCTTTGCATTTGCAGCGATTTGAAAGATAAGAAAAAAGAGTCCCCAGATAATGACGTAAGGGACTAAGGGTAATATATTGAAACCTGATGTAAGTGAGTTTGAGGCCATTAAAGCCGCGATATAACCCGTAATATAGAATGAAACCCCAAGAGCTATGGGAGTAAGGGTCAAAAGTGTCCAGTAGGTAGTAATACTCTCCCACAATGTTCTTGGTTTTGCATGAAACACTCTGTTTGCAATATACTCAAAGTTTTTGAAAAAGAGTAAAGAAGAGACTAAAATCGCAGCAAAACTGATGGCACCCATTTTAGAAGAGTTCTGTAAAAAACCATTTATCTGAATCATAACAGTATCAGAGTTTACAGGCATAAGATTTGAGAAGATAAACCCCTGTATCTTCTCATAATATTCACTAAAAGACGGTAGCGATGTTAAGATAGCCATCATAATAAGCAACAGAGGAATGATCGTAAAGATCGTGTAAAAACTCAAACTTGCAGCAAAAAGTGTCAACTCTTTATCTACAAAAGAGCTGACAAACAGTTTAGCATCTTCAAGAATGATCTTTACTTTTTGATTCATAATAGAGTCCTAGTTGAGTCCCATTTTTGAAGGATTTAAGATATTCTTCGGATCAAACGCAGCCTTGATTGAGCGAAACAGATTCATCTCCTCTTCTGTAAAGGCCATACTCATATATGGTGCTTTTGCAAGCCCTATGCCATGCTCACCTGAGAGTGTCCCACCCAGATCAACAGTCGCTTGAAAAACCTCTTCTATCGCCTGATACGCAATTTTTACCTGTTTGGGATCACTCCCGTCAACCATAACATTTGTATGCACATTCCCATCACCGGTATGACCAAAACATGGGATTTTCACATCGTACTTCTCTGCAATAGCATAAAATTTTTCTAAAAGCTCCGGCAATACTGCACGAGGGACTGTGACATCTTCATTGAGCTTTTTACTTCCATAGACTGAAAGTGCAGGAGAAGCATTACGACGAGCGAACCAGATATCGGCTGCCTCTTTGTCATCTTTTGCACGGCGAAATTCACTACAACCGTTCTCTTTAAAAACCTTTTCAATCTGATTGAGTTGGAACTCCAGATCATCCTCTAGGTTGCCATCCACATCTGTTACAAGCAGTGCTCCTGCATCTACTGGTAACCCTTTGTGAAAGGTCTGCTCAACCGCACGGATAGTAAGATTGTCCAAAAACTCCATAGCTACGGGAGTGATCCCGCTGGCCATTGTTTTATATACAGCTTCCATTGCATCATTTACAGTTGGAAAGATCCCCATCGCCGTTTTTGTAAGCTTTGGTTTTGGGATAAGTTTAAGCGTTATCTCTGTAAGTACAGCCAAAGTACCCTCAGAGGCGATCAAAATACCGCTGATATTGTATCCTGCTACATCTTTTATGGTTCTCTTACCCGCTTTGATGACATTCCCATTTGGAAGCACAGCACGTGTTGCCATCACATAATCTTTTGTAATTCCATACTTTGCAGCACGCATACCACCAGCATTTTCACTTACATTTCCACCAATTGTTGAGTAGTCTTGACTTGCAGGATCCGGTGGATAAAAAAGTCCCACCTCTTCTACTGCACGTTGCAGGTCCATATTTATAACACCTGGCTGGACAATGGCTACCATATTTTTCATATCGATCTCTAGGATCTTATTCATATGTTTTTCCATCGCAAGTACAATTCCGCCCTTACTCGGCAGCGCACCGCCTGTAAATCCAGAACCTGCCCCACGAGGAACGATTACTATGTAATTTCTGTTACAATATTTAAGGATTTCACTTACATCTTCTTCATTTCGAGGAAAGACAACTGCATCAGGCTTAAAGTGTTCACGTGTAGCATCGTACGAATATGCTCTCAAATGCGCTGTATCACTGTAAATATTATCTTCACCTACAATCGAAGTAATGTGCTGTATGTGTTTTGTATCTATCATTTTGTCTCTCCGTTTTCAAACTGCTTATATGCAGCAAGAAGTTCTTTGTTCTCTTTGTTATACTTCATCAAAAGTTTGTAGTAGTATGGCGTGTAATGCTTTACATCTTCTGTTCCTGCACCCCAGTCCCACCATGAAGATTCTATCTTTTGCACTCGTGTGTAAAAAGGAAGTTTTACACTCTTTTGCTCAAGTGGTGCCTTGCTAATACTGAGTATCTTAAAACTTTTCATATCTATCGTATAGATCTTTTTATCCAAATATATAAAGAGTAAACCTGTACTTGTTGCATCAGACATTTTGTCAAAATCACTTTTTAAAGGTGAAGGATGACCTGTATAAGAGAGGATGGTCGCAAAAAGATCCGGATGTATCCACTGCGTTTGAACACTCTTCGTAATACGATGATAGATCATCTCACTTGGAGCGATAAGAAGTGCACGGTTGTATCCAAATGCCAACTCCACGGTATCGCCTACTTGCGCTTTATATGTTGCAGAGGGAACAGAATCATTATCAAGCATATGAAAAGGAGTCATTTTCAAAGTTGCTTTACTTTTGTTTGCATCGAAACTTTCAACGACTACATTATTGACCACATAACTATGCTGCGGCGTAATATGATGCACAACAAATCCACTCATCCCTACATCGATTCGATCAATTTTTATTGTCAAAGTTTTTGTTTTTTCATCAATAGAACTAATAGGTAACTGAACCACAGCCGCCTGTAACTTGAATAATACCAATATAAACAATATAATATATTTCATCTGACTTCTTTGTATTTAATATATGCGATTATATCAAACAAACCTCATACTAAGCCAAAATTTGTTAAAGTTGCATCTTAATTTTATAATAGGTTTATATTTATGATACGATTTTTCATATTTTTATTTATATATACATCCCTCTTTGCCTCTGTGGTACACAGATACAGATGGGAGAACGGTGAGACATATCTTGTTTTTCTTGAGCGAAACAATCTCCCCACAAAAACACTCTACTACAATCTTGACAAAGATGATCAACGCCTCACAGAGGAGATGCGTAGTGGTATTCACTACCAAATTCTACAAGATGACAAAGGGAATATAGAACAAATTCTACTCCCTTTAAATGATGAGCTCCAAATTCATATCTATAAAAGAGACAAGAGTTACAAATTTGAAGCTATTCCTATCATCTCTACGACAAGAACAGAAGCTTTTTACACCACAATTACAAACTCGCCGAACTATGACATACTTAAAGCTACTGGTTCAAATAAACTTGCACAGATCTTTGTTTCAAGTTTCAAACACTCTCTCAACTTTAAAAACGACCTTCGAAAAGGTGACAAACTTGTAATGATCTATGATCAAAAATATCGCCTTGGATATCCTTTTTCTATGCCTACCCTAAAAGTTGCCATGATAGAGATGCATCACAAAAAACACTATATTTATCTTAATGACGATGGGAGATACTATGATGAAAAAGGACATGAAGTAGAAGGATTTTTACTTGCACGTCCTGTACGTGGAGCACGGATCTCTTCGTACTTTTCAAAAAGAAGATGGCATCCAATTCTCCATAAATGGAAAGCACATCTGGGAATAGACTATGCAGCACGAAGAGGAACACCTGTTCATGCCGCTGGAAGTGGTACTATCTCCTACTGTGCACGTATGGGAAGCTATGGTAATCTTATCAAGATCCGTCATGCAGATGGATATGAAACACGATACGCACACCTCAAATCTTTTCGTCACGGTATCTACCGTGGGAAGCATGTCAAAAAAGGACAGATAATCGCCTATGTAGGAACAACAGGACGTTCAACGGGACCACATCTGCATTTTGAACTTCGTAAAAGAGGACGGGCTATCAATCCTTTGCATGTTGTACAAGTGACAACAAAAAAGCTCAAAGGAAAGGCAAGAAAAGCATTTTTAAAGCTCAAAAAGAATTATGATGAGAGCGTTGATCTTCATTTAGACAATAAAACGCCATATCAAAAGCTGCCTCCTTTTGCTGAAATGTCCTATATTCATCTTCTGCCAAAAGAGAGTGAAAATGGTCAGAATTGATGCTATAAAAGCGTTAGAGAACCCTCGTTTTATCAAACCAATTGAGATAAACTATACACAAAACGGCATACAAAAGAAGTGGGAAGCTGTCATAAGCCATGATAGTGTTGCCATCCTTCTTTGGCACAAAGAGAAAGATGCTTTTGTCTTTGTCAAACAACTCCGAGCGACCGTACTCAACAAAAATAAAAAAAATGGCTATATGTATGAACTGTGTGCCGGCATAGTCGATAAAGAGACAACAAATGCCCAAATTGCCAAAGAGGAGATCTTAGAGGAGTGCGGATATGATGTACCTGTTGAAAATCTGATAAAGATCAGTACATTTTACACAAGTGTCGGTATCTCAGGTACACATCAAACACTCTACTACGCAGAATTGGATGAAAGTATGAAGCTCACTAATGGCGGAGGTATTGAAGAGGAAGAGATAGAGGTCATCTTCATCCCTACCAAAGAGGCCAAAACATTTATGTTTGATGAGAGCTATCAAAAGACAACAGGGGTAATGTTAAGTATCTACTGGTTCTTTGAAAATATCTACAAAAAGTAATACTCAGGCGAACTCAATAGGGTCCATATCGACTTCGGCCATTGTAACTTTCGTAGCGTGCACAGCTTTTATAAGTGATGTACTCTTATCTGAACGCAGCAGTATCTCGAACCTGTACTTATTTGCTACGCGCTCTATGGCGCACTTACCTGCACCTACTACCTCGACATCTCTAAACGCAGCAAGTTTTTCTTGCATCTCCTGCATCGCATCACGTGCTTTTGCACCGTTTTTATCTGAAAAGAGTATGCGGCAGAGCTTTTTATACGGTGGATAGAGTTCCTGTCTAAAAAGTTTTTCAGACTCTAGAAACTCCTCATAGTTATTGATGTAAGTACGGAAGAACTCTTCGTTGAATGTCTGTACGATCACTTTGGCATCTTTTGCGCGTCCGCTTCTTCCTGAGACCTGAATAAGAGCAGAAAGCGCTTTTTCTCGTGCACGGTAATCACTCATATTGAGCATATTATCCATTCCTAAAACCACAGCCAAGGTCACACCATGATAATCATGCCCTTTTGAGAGCATCTGTGTCCCCACTAAAATATCACTCTCTTTGTTGTTAAACATTTTAAGTGCTTTTTTCAGTTTATTTGCTGTTGTAATGGCATCCCGATCAAACTGCTGTACCACTGCGTTTGGCAAAAGCTCTTGTATATTTTGCACGGCTTCTGCCGTACCCAGCCTTGAGCTAGTAAGATGTGAAGAGTGACACTCAGGACAGACCTGTGGAATTGCTTGAGTAAAGTTACAGTAGTGGCACTTCAGTGCACGTGAATGTTGGTGTACGCTCATCCCAACACTACAAAATGCACATTTAATAGTATGCCCACAATCCTGACAGATCAGATACTTGAAATTTGCCCGAGTAGGTAAAAAAACAATAGACTGCTCTTTTTTTTCCAAGGTCTCTTTGAGGTGTTGTACTATCAAGGGAGAGAGACTCTCTACATTTTTTTCATACATAAAACTTTTTTTTGCAACAAAATGTCCACCTTTTAGTCGTACATGTGGAAATTTCACATATGAGCTCAGTGAAGGTGTCGCACTTCCCAACACAACATTCACTCCATAGAGTTTCCCCATGTAGATAGCAATATCTCTAGCATTGTAACGGGGGCGCGAAGAGGACTTATAACTGTCATCATGCTCTTCATCTACAACGATCAAACCCAACTCATCGATAGGAAGAAAAAGAGCTGAACGGGGTCCGGCAATTATTTTTGCCTCACCACTGTATATCTTTGCCATCGCCTCTTTTCTCTTTTTTGGAGTAAGCTTTGAGTGCCACATAACTACGCTCTCTCCAAAATGCTCTTCTAATCGTTGGGACATTTGCGGTGTCAATGAGATCTCAGGCATCAAAAATATACTGCGTTTACCTTCAGCTATCATCGCTTCAAAATATTTCATATATATCTCTGTCTTACCACTTCCCGTATCACCAAAGAGCAAAGAGATTGTATGTTGTTTTAAAAATGTTAAAGCCTCTTGCTGTTTGTCAGATAGAACTATTTTAGACTCTTGTTGCGTTTGGATAGTAGGTCTAAGAGTTGATTCTTCATTCCCATACTCAGTATGGGAATGAGAGTATTTGGACGTAGTAAGAAATGGTGTCAGCAGCCCAAAAGCATCTCCTAAAGAGCAGATATAATATGAAGCGATAAACTTTGCCATCTCCATCTGCTTGGAAGAGTACCTAAACGCAGTGAGCTCTTTGATGCTGTTTGTTTTGAATGAAGGTTGCTGCGTTTGAGAAAGGATTACGCCTTGTGCAGATCTACCACGTACTTCGACTATTACCTCCACTCCAATTTCTAAAACAGTGTCAAAATGATAGGTAAAAGGCTCAAGAGGTGAGCCTTTAAGCGAGATATTGTAGTAGTTCAAATTATTTTGTCAGTTTAGCACACTCATTACCAGCTGTACATAAAAATTTTCCATCAGCCGGTGTATATTTAAATGTATTTGTACTTCCACCTACTTTGTAAATATATGTACCGCTTCCTGCTGTAGCACTCCACCCATCATTTCCTGTTGATTGAGATATTGGGTACATAAGTACTCCGCCAAAGAGACCACCATTATCCATCTGCTTATATGTTGTATTGTTTTTCACATAGGTACCCGTACCATTTGGTATAAAAGAAAACATACCTTTTATAAGTCTAGCCTGTCTTTCTGTAATAATTCCTGCACGAATAGAGGCTACATTACTACGCCCTTTTGCAATTACCGCATCATCTCTTGTAGCTGAAAACTTTGGAACAGCTACAGCCGCTAAAATTCCCAAGATCACAATCACAAATACCAACTCTATCATGGTAAATGCTTCTCTTTTTCTAATAATTAACACTTGTACCCCTTAATTTTATTGAATAATTTTGTGCATCTATCGCACTTTGTAAACTCAAACACTGTTGATTTGTACTACTTATATCAGAAATTTTCAGATCATCATTCGTTGCATTTTTAATCACTTCCATCTTAATACAATTGACACCATCAATAGAGATAATAGCCTTATTGTTACTCAGTGCAGCATAACCTGCATTTTGCATTTTTTGTATTGCATTGGACATAACTAGAAAATTTGTATTAATCGTTGATTTTGATGTTGCATATGAGGATATCTCACCTATCGCTGTTCCAATATCCTGTGCAATTAGAGAGACTTGTGCATCATCGCGTGTAGCTGCAAGTTTTGGAATAGCAACTGCCGCTAAAATACCTAAAATAACAATAACAAAAATCAATTCGATCATTGTAAATGCTTTTTTCACAACTCGCCCCTTCTTAATTACATAAATTGTACAATAATTTATCTCATAAAAAACTTGTTTGTCATTTTTTTGTTTATATTTTTCACTATTATAAAAAAATAAAAATACAAAGTCATAAAAGAGTAAAGAAGAAAGAAAGAGATAAAAAGCAGATGGAAAATACATATGCCTGTTCCCATATCTAATATGGGAACAAGTTATACATAAGAGGAACGATTAGTAAGTTACACCACTTGTTCCACCAAATTGGTATGAAGTTTCAAAACTTGCAAATCCTGTAGCAGGTAATGCAACAGTAATTCCATCACCTGTACCATTTACTGCAACAGTCACACCTGTATATGCATTCGCTTTTACACAAGCAGGATCTGCTGTGATATCACCTGCAGCTAATGAACCAGATGCAGTATATTTAGCACCTAAATCACTGATACAAGTAGCTAAATCACTTCTTGCTGCAGAAAGTTTCGCATCATCACGAGTAGCCGCAAGTTTTGGAATAGCAACTGCTGCTAAAATACCTAAAATAACAATAACAAAGATCAATTCGATCATAGTAAAACCAGCTCTTTTCATAAAGAACTCCTTAATTAAAATATTTTGGATTACACTAGTAACCTTGAGGAGCATTATGAGCTTAAGTTATTTAAACTTTGCTGAATTCACTACTTTCTCACCAAAATTTGACAACTATATTTATATTATAAAAAAACTATAAAAAATATATTTAGTTACTATCCTTATGGAACTATTATTGCTTACATACTATTAATTAAATAATTTGGAGATGATTTATGAGTATTGAAATATCTAAAACGCACGCTCTCTTAGCCAAAGCAATGGACTATAGAGCTGAACGTCAAGACATGATAGCATCCAATATTGCAAACGCAGATACTCCTTTTTATAAACCAAGAGACATCAGTTTTGAAGATGCGCTTGTAGCTAAGAAAAATGAGCTATATGCACAAGATCAACAAAAACTACAAATGGCCCGTACTGATCCAAAAGATATAACTCCAAAACAAGAGAGTAACTCTTATAAACCAACACTCTATTTCAGAGATGGGCATATGGCAAGAAATGATGGAAACAGTGTCGATATAGATGTAGAGACAACTGAGATGAGTAAAAACTCCATCATGTTCAATGCTCTTGTAATGGCAAATAAAAAAGATATGGCGATCTTTAACAGCGTCATCGATGCTTCGGCAAAAATAAACTAAGGAAATAAGCAGTGAGTAATTTTTTAAGCAGTTTTGACATCTCAGGCTACGGACTCTCAGCACAACGTGTTCGAGTAAATGTCATCTCCAGCAACATTGCAAATGCACAAACGACCAGAACTGATGAAGGTGGTCCATACCGCCGCAGAGAAGTTGTATTTAAGGCTATTAATTTTAATGATGCCTACAACAAAGCACTCAATCAAAGCACACAAAGCGCTAGTTATGAAGATCCTCTCAATGAGAATCAAGAAGGTGAAAAGGTAAATCCTGCTATAATGAGCGTACAAGTTGACAAGATAGTACGTGATGACTCAAAACCACTTATGAAGTACGAGCCAAACAATCCAGATGCAGATGCAAGTGGCTATGTTGCATATCCAAACATTAATCCTGTTGTGGAGATGGCCGATCTTGTTGAAGCGACTCGCTCTTACCAAGCGAACGTTGCTGCGTTTGAAAGTACAAAAAACATGGCAAATAGTGCTATTTCACTATTGCAATAAAGGAAGTTGTAAAGTATGAACAATATTAATAATATATCTGCCACATCTACAGCTGATCTACTCAAACAAAAAAATAAACTAGATAATTCTACGGGGACAGAGCAGTTCGCTGAAAAACTTAAATCTGCTATCAATGATGTCAATGATATGCAAAAAGAGAGTGAGAATGCCATTGCTGATTTGGCTACTGGACAGGTGAAAGACCTTCATCAGGCTGCCTTAGCGATCGGAAAAGCGGAAACAAGTATGAAACTTATGCTTGAGATCAGAAATAAAGCCCTTAATGCATATAAAGAGATCGGCCGTACTCAAGTATAGCCTCTTTAAATATAAGAATACTCCAAAAATATAATGGTAAACCGCAATAAAAGTAAAAAGATTCTCCTTCTTTATGTGTTGATTACCATCGCTTTTATTGTCTTTTTAAGTGTTATGCTTGTCACAGTGCTCAAATCACGGCATATGCCATCACTTTATGCTGTTGAGAGCTCAAAAGCATCCCGTGGAGCCATCATAAGTGCAGATGGTTTTCATCTCGCTACTACGAAAAAACTCTACAAAGCGGTTGTCGATACGCGCTATATAGATCCACAGAAAAAAGAACTGTTCATAAAACTTTTTAATATCTACTCTGGCATCAGTATCAAAAAGATAAAAAAACGACTCTCTAAACGCAAAGGTGTTGTTGTACTGAGCTACAATATTGAAGAGATACAGGCCAATTATCTCAAAAAATTAGCTCATGAACTACGTCGTTTTAAGGTTTTTCTCTCACTGAAAAATCCTAAAACAGGCCTGCGTTCTATTCATGGACTCAGTATCATTGAAAGTGGAGAAAGTAGAGAGTACCCATACGGAAACCTTTTAACACCTATTTTAGGATACCCTCATAAACTCGAACAGGATGGTTTCACATTTGTAAAAGGTGTAAAAGGTCTTGAAAAACGTTGGGATGATGAACTTTCACCTCGTCAAAATGGCTACAGCAGAGGTAAAAGAGATGTCAACAGTTATATCATTTTAAATAAAGAGAGTTTTACAAAACCAAAGATAAATGGTCTAAATCTAAAGTTGACCATTCCCGTTGCTTTTCAGATAAAACTTGAAAAGATGCTTGATAAAATGAAAAAAGAGCTTCGGGCAAAAGAGATCATGATCGCTGTAATGGATTCTAAAAGTGGTCGAATTTATGCGATGGCAAGTTCGAACAGATACCTTCCAAAAGAGATCAAACGCAGTGACTACCCATCGCTCAATTCTAATATGATCGAATACAGTTTTGAACCGGGAAGTGTCTTAAAGCCTATAACTTTTTCTCTTTTACTTGAACATAAACTTGTCAATCCTTATGATCTGGTCAATGGGCATAACGGAAGATATAGAATAGGAAGAAAAGTAATTACCGATGAACATAGATTTGATTGGCTGAGTGCAGAGAATGTCATTGTATACTCTTCAAATATCGGGATGGCTCAACTCGCACAAAAACTACCTGGGTACCAATTTAATGAAGGTTTAAAAACATTTGGCTTTGGTCAAAAATCGACTCCGGATCTGATTTATGAACGTACTGGATATATTCCTACATCAAAAAGACTTGAGAATGAGATATATAAAGCAACTTGTGCCTATGGATATGGAATTCGTGCTAATTTAATGCAGTTGATGCGTGCATATGATGTTTTTAACAATAATGGGAAAATGGTATATCCTAGAATTGTAGATGCCTTTATAGATGAGCAGGGAGAAGAGAAGAAGTTGATACAGCAAGAGACAACTCAGGTACTTCCTAGCGCTGTTGCACAAAGAGTAAAAAAGATACTTATAAAAACTGTCAATAAAGGGACTGGTAAAAAAGCAATTACGCCTGGTATTGAGGTCGGGGGAAAAACAGGAACAGCACATATTGTTGAAAAAGGAAAATATGTACACAAATACAATACTGCGTTTATGGGGTTTGCAAATGATAAGAAACATCACTACACTATAGGTGTTGTCGTCATTCAACCAAAAAAGAGTCAGTTTGCCGCACAAACTGCTGTACCTGTATTTAAACAGGCTGTAGATATTATGATAGAAGATGGTTACCTAGAGCCAAATATTGTCAAGTAACCTTGTCTTTCCTACAAGAACTTCAATTAAAATAATACTATTACCAATCTCCACGCGAGAGATAGCTTGAAAATCTCGACTTAATATCTCTACATACCCTATCTCCAACGGAGAAAGAATCTCTAGCATTTTATTTTTGATCTCTTGTGTATCACTAACACCTTGACTCACAAGTTTAGCACCCATATACAATGCTGTAGGTATCTTCAGAGCCTCTTTTCTCTCTTTGTCACTCAAGTAGACATTGCGACTGCTCAAGGCCAATCCATCACTCTCGCGGACTGTATCAATAGGAATAATCTCTACATCCATAAAAAGCTGTTTTACCATCAGTGTGATTAAATGCAGTTGCTGTGCATCTTTTTTACCAAAATAGGCTTTTGAAGGTGAAACGATGTTTAAAAGTTTCATCACTACTGTTAGGACACCACTGAAATGTCCCGGTCTTGTATAGCCTTCTAAAATATATCCTCTCACATTTGGAGCTTCGATTTTCACTTCATCTTCACTATAAATATCTGTAACCGATGGGAAAAAGAGAATATCTACTCCTGCAAGTTCGCATATCTTTTTATCCGCTTCATCTCTACGTGGATATTTATCTAGATCTTCTCCTGCTAGAAACTGTGTAGGGTTCACAAAGATAGAAACAACGACTATCTCATTCTCTTTACGTGCATTTTTTATCAGCTGAATATGCCCTTCATGTAGTGCACCCATCGTCGGAACAAATCCAAGAGTCCCTTTACGTCTTCGTAATTCATCTTTTAACTCTAAGGGATGTGAAATAATCTTCATTTTAAGCCTCTATTTTATATAATCGCATTATAACAAATATAGGACATTTTATGGACAATTATGAGTATACAGAGCTTCTAAAAAATGTATCTGTTAAGATGCACAATATTACAGGTGTTGTTGAACCAGATAAGATACAAGCAAGACTCAGTGAAATTGAAGAGCTTGAAAACTCCCAAGATTTTTGGAGTGATGCAGATAATGCAGCAAAGATTCAAAAAGAAAAACGACAACTTGAAAGAAAACTGGAAAAATATAATATAGCAAATTCAGCTGTCGAAGATGCACAAGAACTCTATGAAATGTCAAAAGAAGAAGAAGATGCTGAATCACTTCAATCCCTTTACGATGATGCTGCCACACTTGAACAACAGATACGAGATATGGAGATAGAAGTACTTTTAAGTGGCGAAAGTGATGCAAATAATGCCATTGTATCTATCCATCCCGGTGCTGGAGGAACAGAGAGTCAGGACTGGGCACAAATGCTTCTGAGAATGTACAAAAGATGGGCTGAAAGGCATGGGTACAAAGTAGATGTACTTGACTATCAATCTGGAGAGGAAGCAGGTATAAAAGATGTCTCTATCCTCATTAAAGGTGAAAATGCCTATGGCTATCTCAAAGTTGAGAATGGTATCCACCGTCTTGTGAGAATCAGCCCTTTTGATTCCAATGCCAAAAGACATACCTCTTTTGCTTCGGTCATGGTCTCTCCGGAAATTGACGATGATATCAATATTGAAATTGATGATAAAGATATACGCATAGATACATACCGTTCAAGTGGTGCAGGTGGACAACATGTCAATAAAACAGAATCGGCTATAAGAATCACTCATATACCTACAGGAGTTGTTGTTCAGTGTCAAAATGACCGAAGCCAGCATAAGAACAAAGCAACGGCTATGAAAATGCTTAAATCACGTCTATATGAGTTGGAGCTCGAAGAACAAAAAGCCAAAGAGAGCGGTATAGCTAAAAGTGAAATTGGCTGGGGGCATCAAATACGTTCATATGTTATGCAACCCTACCAGCAGGTCAAAGATACACGTTCAAATGAAGCATACTCAAATGTATCTGCTATCCTCGATGGTGATATAGACAAGATGATAGAGGGTGTCCTTATAGCCCAAAACAGACAATGAACCTGCTTAAAGAGTTCTCATTAGAGGATAAATGCTCCTACTTAGATGGGAACAAACAGACTACTCATTATAAACTTATCGAAAATTGTTCGCAGGAGTATTCTCAAGAACTTATAGAGAGAGGATTTAGAAGATTTGGTAAAATGTACTTTCGTCCAATCTGTAGTGATTGTGACGAATGTAAAAGTATAAAGATAGATGTGAAAAACTTTAAATTCAGTAAATCTGCAAGACGTGTTCTAAAAAAAGCAAATGTTATACGAACATATATCCAAAGACCTACACTTTCTCATGAGCATATTAGACTGTTTGAAAAATATCATCTTCATATGCAAACAAAAAAAGGATGGGAGTATTCACAAACTACACCAGAGAATTATCATAACTCTTTTGTAAGTGGACATAATGATTTTGGATATGAAGTACTCTATTTTTATGAAAATGAACTTATTGGGGTAGATTTAATTGACATACTTCCTCAAGGGATCTCTTCAATATATTTTTATTATGATCCAGATTTTGCACATTATTCGCTTGGAAAATTATCACTCTATAAACAGATTCAATATGCAAAAAAAGCAGATAAAAAATGGATTTACTTAGGATATTATGTAAAAGATTGCCCTTCGCTATCTTATAAAGCTGAGTACTCACCCTTCAAAACACTACAAGGAAGACCCAATCTCCATGAAGAATTTAAATGGATTTAATCAGTTCTTCTTTTTGTTCTTTACGAATTTCTAATTTTTTCTTTTTGACTTCAGTATCAAGCTTCTTTTCTAACATTAACTGACGCTCTTTGTCGCGTTCTCTAAGTCTTTTGATCTTTTGTTCTTCTCTTAATTTTTTAGACATTCTTCGTTTATACATAGCTTCACGTTTACGCTTAAGAGCTTCGCTCTCATCCAAATAAGACTGAATAACTCCACTTGTATTAATATCTTTTGAATGGGCAAAATAGTAATCAAGTATCTCTTTTTTATGTGCTTTGGTATCAATCAAACCACTGTTGATAATTTTACTAAAAAGCAGAGAATCTCCATTTGCCATAGATGACTCTAATGAAGTCTGTGCCAATCGTGTGTAATAATCATTTTCTTTAGAAAGTTTCCTCAATTTATTCAGGTAATCTTTTTTTGCCTTTAAAGGGCTATTATCAGTTAAAGCAAGACCTTCTTGTTTTACTTCACGTACCCGTTTTAGATAATCATTAATATCATCAACATAGAGATAATAATCACCTATAGTAGTAAGCTTTTTAATATTAGCTACATTGTTATAGATTTTATCACCTAAGGTAGCATAAGCTGTAGGGTTGATAGATGAAGAGTACAGAAAAGTTACAAAAAGTAGAGGTAATACAAATAATTTATACATTACAAGCCTATTAAATTTTTTGATATTATAACAGAATATTTTGAGTTTTTAAAAGAGAGGGCTTAAGTACTCAAAAGAGTACTTAAAAGTGACTAGAATTAGCCGTTACGTTTTTTCATAATTTCTTCAGCAACATTTTTTGGAACTTCTTCATAGTGATCGAATTCCATAGCATATGTAGCACGACCTTGTGTAGCGGAACGAAGATCTGTTGAGTAACCGAACATCTCTGAAAGTGGAACGAATGCATCAACAATTTTGTTACCAGCACGGTCACCCATGTTGTTTACTTGACCACGACGACGGTTAAGGTCACCGATAACATCACCCATGAAATCTTCAGGAACTTCAACTTCAACTTTCATCATTGGCTCTAGAATTGCAGGACTTGCTTTTCTACAAGCTTCTTTGAATCCCATTGATGCAGCAAGTTTAAACGCCATCTCATTTGAATCCACATCATGGTAAGAACCATCATAAAGTGTAACATCAACATCTTCAATTGGGTAACCTGCAAGAACACCAGTTTGCATAGCTTCCTCACAACCTTTTTCAACTGCAGGAATATACTCACGTGGTACAGATCCACCTTTGATCTCATTATGGAAAACAAAACCAGAATCTGGCTCACCTGGCTTAACTTTTAAGAATACATGACCATATTGACCACGACCACCAGATTGTTTTGCATATTTATACTCTTGATCAACTGCTTGTTTAATTGATTCACGGTATGAAACTTGTGGTGCACCAACTTCAGCTTCAACTTTAAACTCACGTTTCATTCTATCAACAAGAATTTCAAGGTGTAACTCACCCATACCAGAGATAATAGTTTGACCTGTTTCTTCATCAGTATGAACACGGAAAGATGGATCTTCTGCTGCTAGTTTACCTAGTGCAAGACCCATTTTTTCTTGGTCAGCTTTTGTTTTTGGCTCAACAGCAACAGAGATAACCGGCTCTGGGAAATCCATTCTTTCAAGAACGATTTTTGGCTCACCATTACATAATGTATCACCTGTAGTAGTACTTTTAAGCCCAACAACAGCACCAATCTCACCAGCGTAGATCTCTTTGATCTCTTCACGTTTGATAGCATGCATTTTAACGATACGACCAACTCTTTCTCTTTTATCTTTAGTAGAGTTGTGTACAAATGAACCAGCTTCTAATGAACCACGGTATACACGGATAAATGTAAGAACACCAACAAATGGGTCAGTCATGATTTTAAACGCAAGTGCAGCAAAGTTTCCATCGTCAGTTGAAGGAACTTCTACTTCTACCTCTTCATCATCCATTAATGTACCCATAATAGCAGGTGCTTCAACTGGTGAAGGTAAGTAATCTACAACAGCATCAAGAAGCGTTTGAACACCTTTGTTTTTAAACGCAGTACCCGGAGTCATAGGAACGATTGCCATACCAATAGTAGCTGACTTGATCGCCGCTTTGATCTCTTCTTGAGATATCTCTTCACCATCTAGGAATTTTTCAGCGAAATCATCATTACCTTCTACCTCTGCAAGAGTTTCAAGCATTTTTTCTCTATACTCATCAGCGATCTCTTGAAGATCAGGACGAATATCTTGTTCGTGGTATGCAGAACCCATTGCTGCATCTTCATCCCAAACAATCTCTTTCATTTTTACGAGGTCAATTACACCTTCGAATTTATCTTCTGCACCGATTGGCAGTTGAAAAGGCATAGGGTTACCTTTTAGTCTATCTCTAATTTGACGCTCAACTTCATAAAAATCTGCACCAGTTCTATCCATTTTATTTACAAATACTATAGATGGAACTTTATAACGGTTTCTTTGTCTCCAAACTGTCTCTGATTGAGGTTGTACACCACCAACAGCACAGAATACTGAAACAGCACCATCAAGTACACGCATAGAACGCTCAACTTCAATAGTAAAGTCAACGTGGCCCGGAGTATCAATAATATTGATCTGTTTACCTTGCCATTCACAAGTAGTTGCAGCAGAAGTAATTGTAATACCACGCTCTTGCTCTTGCTCCATCCAGTCCATAGTAGCAGCGCCATCATGAACCTCACCAATTTTATGTTCAACACCAGTATAGAAAAGGATTCTCTCTGTTGTTGTAGTTTTTCCCGCATCAATGTGTGCAGCAATACCAATGTTTCTTACGTCTTCTAATTTATGTGATCTAGCCATCTTTTGAATGCCCTTTTATGTAGTTATAGAGTTAAACCTCTTTTTTAAAAAAACCAAGTATCTTTAAAAAAGAGGTCTTTAGAATGAGTACCAGCCTAAAAAGGCCAGTATAGCTCAAATTTATTACTTGTAGATTACCAACGGTAGTGAGCAAATGCTTTATTTGCTTCAGCCATTTTATAAGTATCTTCTTTTTTCTTGAATGCTGCACCTTTATCTGATGCCGCGTCCATAAACTCATTAGCCAATCTCTCGGCCATAGTTCTTTCATTACGTTTACGTGCTGCATCTACTAGCCATCTGATAGCCAATGATTGCTGACGTACTGGGCGTACTTCTACTGGAACTTGATAAGTAGCACCACCAACACGGCGACTTTTTACCTCAATAATAGGCTTAACATTCTCAATAGCTTCATTAAAAGTTTCAATTCCTGATTTATCACCACGAGCACTAATGATATCCATTGCGCTGTAAATGATCTTTTCAGCTGTAGACTTTTTACCGTCTAACATGATTTTATTTATAAATTTCGTTAAAATTTTGCTTCCATAAATTGGATCTGGCATTATTTCACGAACGGGAGCTTTTCTTCTTCTCATCTGTTATTTTCCTTGCTTCAATTTTTTCAAATTTACTCAAAACTTACCTAAAATAAATCGCGTAAGCCCTGTAGCTATTTTGAATATATTATTACTTAGACTTTTATGTCTAATTGTTTTTCGATTTCTAAGCGATACTAAAAAATAATTTTAAATTATTTTTTTGGTCTTTTTGTTCCGTATTTAGAACGAGCAACCATACGATTAGCAACACCAGCAGTATCAAGTGCACCACGAATGATATGATACTTAACACCAGGTAAATCTTTTACCCTACCACCACGTACAAGTACGATTGAGTGTTCTTGAAGGTTATGACCCTCACCACCGATATATGAAATTACTTCAAATCCTGAAGTTAATCTAACTTTTGCAACTTTTCTTAAAGCCGAGTTAGGTTTTTTTGGTGTAGTTGTGTAAACACGAGTACAAACACCACGACGCTGTGGACAAGCATTTAAAGCAGCAGATTTTGATTTCTTAACTACTCTTTTACGCTCTTTACGAATCAATTGATTGATTGTAGGCATACAATTCCTTTTACTTAAATTTTCCAGTAGAATTTAACTCCCTACTTGAGAGAGTTATAGACACGGAATAATACACGAATAGTATTTAAAGTTAGCTTATTTTAAGTATTTATTAATAATTTGGGAGATTTTTTGGGAAGGAATAAGATGTAACTGTAAAAGTTACATCTTAAAAAAGAGCGTTCTAATTTTCTTCGTATTCGAATATAATGTCTTTATCTTTATAGATACCAGTTCCAACAGGAATTGTACGTCCAATAATAACATTTTCTTTAAGGTTGTCAAGTGTATCAACTTTTGCAGAAACTGCTGCTTCTGTCAATACTTTTGTTGTATCTTGGAATGATGCAGCAGAGATAATACTATCAGCTGAAACTGCAGCACGAGTAATACCGACCAAGAATGGTTCAGCAATCGCTGGACGACCACCCAATCTTGTAATTTTTTCATTTTCTTGAGCAAATTTCGCTTTAGAAACTAAATCACCCTCAATGAATTTCGTATCACCTGATTTGACAATTTTTACTTGACGTAACATTTGAGTAAAAATAACTTCAATATGTTTATCGGCAATATTTACCCCTTGAGAACGGTAAACTTGTTGTACTTCTGATACTAAATAGTTATAAAGTGCTTTTACACCCATAATTCTAAGTAACTCATGTGAAGATAAAATACCAGTAGTCAATCTTTCACCAGCATGTACGAAGTCACCTGCAGCTACAACACTTTCATGAGATTTATCAACAAAGTACTCTTTGATAATTCCATTTTCAGTATTGCTGACAATGATACGTACTTTACCACGAAGAGGTTTACCAAAGCTTACAACACCATCAATCTCAGAGATTAATGCTGTTGCTTTTGGACGACGACCTTCAAAAAGTTCAGATACACGTGGAAGACCCCCTGTAATATCTGATGATTTTTGTAATGCTTTTGGTGTTTTAGCAAGAATATCTGCAATTTTCACTTCTGCACCATCCGTTACATATACAGAAGATTTTGGTTCAACTGCATAACGTAGTACTTCACCATCTTCAGTTGCAAGAACGATTGTTGGTTTATACTCATTAGAAATATGGTCATTTATCATTAAACGAGTTTTACCAGTAAGTTCATCTAATTGTTCACTAGCAGTTGTCCCAACAATAATGTCTTCAAATTTTACTACACCGTTAGCTTCAGAAATAATTGGATTTGAGTATGGATCCCACTCTGCAATTACAACTGATTCATCAGATGAAGGTTTTGCTATTACTGCGTCAGCTTCAACTTTTTCATCATCGTTAGTAACAATAACAGATCCACGTGCAATATAATGACGAACAGCTTCACGATTATTTGCATCAACTACTGTTGCAAAGAGTCCTTTTTCAACAACTTCATAACCAGCACTTACACCTTCGAATCTTTCTAAATAGTCACCTTTTAATAAGAAGTACTTCACAGTACCCTCTTCTTTTGCAAGAAGTTTCTTCGTAACAGGCGCACCATTATCAACAAGTAGTTCAGATGCATATGGAATACGACTTGGTACATTCCATGCATCTTTAATAGTCTCAACAATTGAATCTAATGATTCGACTTTTTCACCACTTTGATGAGGGAAATAGTATTTACCTTCGATTTGACCACTAACACCTGCCAACTCATTTGGTTTCGCTATTTCAATCTTACGTAATGAATATCTTACAGTATCTGTATCAGAAGTTACACTAATGATAACTTCATCATGAATTGTTTGAATATCTAAAGTACCTGCAAATGGTGCTTTTAATTTAGGTTCAACAAGTAATACAGCTGCATTACGTCTGTTTGCAACGATATTTTTGCCCTCTTTGTTTTTATACGTTTTGAGGTTGTAATAACGGATAAAACCTTCTTTTTCAGCAATGACTTGTCTCTCTTGTGCAGTTGAACTTGCAGTACCACCAACGTGGAAAGTACGTAGTGTAAGCTGAGTTCCTGGCTCACCAATAGATTGAGCAGCAACGATACCAACAGCTTCACCAGGTCTTACAATATGACCTGTTGCAAGGTTTACACCATAACAAAGTGCACAAATACCATTTTCACTTTTACATGTAGTCGGTGTTCTAATAACTGCAGTTTTGATTCCAGCTTCAGAGATAACTTTTGCAGATACTTCATCAAGAAGTGTACCCTCAGCATAAAGGATCTCATTACTGATTGGATCAATCACATCATCAGCAAGTACACGTCCATTTAATCTGTCTTCCAAAGACTCAATAAGAGTATTTTGATCACTGATATCTGAGATCTCTATACCTTCGTGTGTATGACAATCGTGCTCAACGATCTTCACATTTTGTGCAACATCAACAAGCTTACGAGTCAGATAACCAGCATTCGCAGTTTTTAGTGCAGTATCGGCAAGACCTTTACGAGCACCGTGAGTTGAAATAAAATACTCAATTACGTTCAGACCCTCTTTAAAGTTCGATGTAATTGGTGTTTCAATAATTTCACCACTTGGTTTTGCCATTAGACCACGCATACCTGCAAGTTGACGGATTTGTGCTGCTGAACCACGAGCACCAGAGTCAGCCATCATATGGATTGAGTTAAAACCATCTTTATCAGTCTGAACAAGTTGCATCATTTCTGCTGCCAATGTATTGTTCGTATCTGTCCAAACATCAATGATTTTATTGTAACGTTCTTGCTCAGTTAAAAGACCTGCTTCAAATTGTTTTTGTATCTCAATAACACGTGCTTTAGATTCAGCAATTTTAGCTGCTTTCATATCTGGTACACGAATATCGTCAGCAGAAATTGACACACCTGCTTCTGTCGCATGTTTGAAACCTAAATCTTTTAAACGATCAAGGAATGATGCAGTTACACCAATTCCACCATGTTTTTGTACATAATCAACAATTTCATTAATCGCTTTTTTCTTCATAACTTTATTCCAAAGTTCAGAAGGAACGAAGTCAGGTAAAACTGCTTTAATAAGTAAACGACCCGCAGTTGTATGGATAATACGTCCATCAACACGTGTTCTAACTTTTGCATGAATATCAAGTGCATTATGCTCTAAAGCAATTCTTATTTCATCAACATTTGCAAAAAGTTTATTACTTCCTTTTACACCATTTTTTTCTAAAGAGATATAGTAAATACCAAGGACCATATCTTGTGAAGGTGTAGCAATCGCTTTTCCTGAAGCTGGAAGCAAGATATTCATAGATGCAAGCATCAATACTTTTGCTTCAGCTATAGCTTCAGAAGAGAGAGGTACGTGAACAGCCATTTGATCCCCATCGAAATCGGCATTAAACGCAGCACAGACCAATGGATGCAATTGAATAGCTTTACCATCAATTAGTTTTGGATGGAACGCTTGAATTGAGAGTTTATGCAATGTCGGTGCACGGTTAAGCATAATAGGATAACCATCAACGATCTCGTCTAAACATTCCCAAACTTCATTTGTCTTTTCGTCGATCATTTTTTTGGCAGCTTTAACAGTTGTAGCGTAACCTTTATCTTCAAGTTTTGCAATAAGATGCGGTTTGAAAAGCTCTAAAGCCATTTTCTTAGGTAAACCACACTCATCCATTCTTAAAGATGGACCAACAACAATTACAGAACGACCTGAAAAGTCAACACGCTTACCAAGTAGATTTTGACGGAAACGTCCTTGCTTACCTTTAATAATTTCACTTAAAGATTTAAGAGGACGTTTATTGGCACCTTTTACTGCGTTTGCACGACGGCCATTGTCAAATAGTGCATCTACAGACTCTTGCAGCATACGTTTTTCATTACGAACAATAATTTCAGGTGCTTCTAGTTCAACAAGACGTTTTAAACGTTGGTTACGGTTAATTACTCTTCTATAAAGGTCATTTACATCAGAAACAGCGAATTTACCACCATCCAAAGATACAAGTGGACGTAAATCTGGTGGAAGAACAGGAAGTACTGTTAACATCATCCATGCAGGGTTGTTTCCACTATTTAAAAATGACTCAATTACTTTAAGACGTTTATTAATAGTTTTCTTTTTAGCTTCAGATTTTGTCTCACCGATAGCTTCTTTTAAACTAGTGAACAGATCAACCAAATCAATAGAATCAAGAAGATCACGAATAACCTCTCCACCCATACGAGCTTTAAAGCCTAATTCTCCAAATCTTTGTACAAGTGTACGGTATTGTTCTTCGTTTAAAACATCATATTTTAGAACTGGTGTTTTAGCTTCTGCATCATAATAAGCCTCTCCACCACTTTCAACTATATATGCTTCATAATAAAGTACACGTTCAAGATCTTTCATCTTGATACCAAGCAAAGTACCAATACGAGATGGCAATGAGCTTACATACCAGATATGTGCTACAGGAGTTACAAGTTCGATATGACCCATACGAGTACGACGAACTTTAGTAGATGTTACTTCAACACCACATTTCTCACAAACAACACCTTTGTAACGCATTTTTTTGTATTTACCACAAAGACACTCGTAATCTCTTACAGGTCCAAAAATCTTAGCACAAAAAAGACCATCACGCTCAGGTTTTAATGTACGATAGTTAATAGTTTCCGGTTTTTTAACTTCACCATGACTCCATGACATAACTTTTTCAGGAGATGCAAGGCGAAATTGCAACTCTTTAATGTCCGTTGGTCTACTCTCTTCTGTTACTTCTACAGCTACTAATTTACTCATCGTCATCCACCTCGTCTAAAATCTCTACATCAAGTGCAAGTGCTTGCAGCTCTTTTGTTAATACAAATAGTGTTTCTGGAATACCAGAAGCTGGTACAAGCTCACCTTTTGTTAATGCTTTGTATGCACGTACACGTCCATCAACATCATCTGATTTAATTGTTAACATCTCTTTAAGAACTGCTGATGCACCATATGCTTCTAGTGCCCAAACTTCCATCTCACCAAATCTTTGACCACCAAATAGTGCTTTACCACCAACTGGTTGTTGTGTAACAAGAGAGTATGGTCCAGTTGAACGAGCATGAATTTTCTCATCAACCAAGTGATGTAGTTTTAACATATACATATACCCTACATTAACACGTTCTTTTATCTTATCACCAGTTTTACCATCGTATAGAACTACTTTACCATCTGCATCCATTTTCGCGAGTTCATAAAGTTTTTCAAATTCACCTGCATCAACACCTTCGAAAATTGGTGTAGCAAATCTAACACCACCCTTCGCCCAGTCTCTTGCATATTTTAAGAACTCTTCATCACTCATAGCGCCTAAAGTTTCACTAGCATTCATAAGTCCGGCTACATCAGCGATTGATATCATTTTTGTACGTAAGTTATTGATAAAATCTTCTTGTTTTTTATCAAACTCTTCTTGGATTTGATTTCCAAGTTCACGTCCCGCCATACCAAGGTGCATCTCTAAAATCTGTCCAATGTTCATACGTGAAGGTACACCAAGTGGGTTTAGACATACGTCAACTGAGCGTCCGTCTTCCATATATGGCATATCAACTTCAGGAACAAGGTTTGAAACAATACCTTTATTACCATGTCGTCCAGCCATTTTATCACCAACTTTAAGATGACGTTTTGTAGCAATGTAAATTTTGACATATTTTACAACACCATTTGGAAGTACATCATCTTTTTCAAGAATATTTAACTTCTCTTCATGTTCATCTCTAAAAACTCTTTTTTGTTTTTGGAAATGGTTTTTAGTTTTGTTATACTCATCTTGAATCTCTTGAGAAAATGATTTTACGATAGCATTCATTGCAAAACGATTTACTTCTGCTAAATCAGCACCATTGATCATATCTCCGGCTTTATACTCAGTTTCACCTATTTTGATGTCACTTTGTAAAGGCTCACGAGTTAGAAGTTTTGTTACACGTAACATCTCTTCTTTATCTATCATGATAAGTCTGTCATAGTGTTCACGCTCTAAATAATCACGTTCTTCTTTTTCTAACTCTAAAGTACGTGGATCTTTATCATAACCTTTTTTCGTGAAGACTTTAATATCTACAATAACACCTTCCATTGACGGTGGACAGTAGAGTGATTTGTTGATAACATGACCAGCTTTTTCACCAAAAATAGCACGTAAAAGACGCTCTTCTGGAGTAGGTTTAACTTCACCTTTTGGTGATACTTTACCTACTAGAATCATTCCACCTTTTACATGTGTACCGATTTTTACAATTCCAGATTCATCTAAATGTGCTAACTCTTCGTCACGAACATTTGGAATATCACGAGTGATCTCTTCAACACCATGTTTAAGTTCACGAGCTTCTACTTCTTTTTCATAGATATGTACTGAAGTAAATGCATCTTGACGAATTAAACGTTGAGAAATAACAATTGCATCCTCAAAGTTATATCCATTCCATGGCATAAATGCAACCATTGCGTTTACACCCAGAGCCAATTCACCTTGATCCATATTTGGACCATCAGCAATTATTTGCCCTTTTGCGACTTTTTGTCCAACTTCAACAATCGGTTTTTGTGTAAATGATGTGTTTTGATTGGTTCTTAGATTTTTTTGTAAAGGATAGTAATCTATAAAAATCTCACCATCATCTTCACCCATAACATATATATGTTTTGCATCTACTTTTTCAATTTTACCAGCACGTTTTGCTTTTACACACTCCCAAGAATCACGAGCAACAAGTTTTTCAACACCTGTTCCAACCATAGGTGATTTTGCACGTAAAAGAGGTACAGCTTGACGTTGCATATTTGATCCCATTAGAGCACGATTGGCATCATCATGTTCTAAGAATGGAATAAGTGAAGCAGCAACACCAATAACCATTTGTGATGAAAGGTCTGCATATTCACACTCTTCTGGTTTACGAAGAAGGATTTCACCATCTTGTCTAACAGAAATCAAATCTTCAATAAATTGCCCATTCTCATCTAACTTATTAGAAGCAGCAGCAATCATTTTACCCTCTTCTTGTGTAGCAGTTAAATAGACAATTTCATGAGTGATTTTTCCATCTTTCATTACTTTATATGGTGCTTCAATAAATCCATGCTCATTAACTTTTGAGTACATAGCCAAAGTATTGATAAGACCAATATTTTGTCCCTCTGGTGTCTCTACTGGACAAATTCTACCATAGTGAGTTGGGTGAACATCACGCACCTCAAAGCCGGCTCTCTCTTTAACAAGACCACCCTCACCTAGTGCTGAAAGACGACGTTTATGTGTGATCTCTGATAATGGATTTGTTTGATCCATAAATTGAGACAATTGTCCACCAGAGAAGAACTCCATAATTGTTGATGTAATCATTTTAGAGTTAATTAGATCATGTGGCATCAACTCATTCATAGGACCACTTAGTGTAGATAATTTATCACGAATAGCTTTTTGCATTTTTACAAGACCATTATGTAATTCATTACCTAAAAGTTCACCAATTGAACGGATACGACGATTTCCTAAGTGATCTCTGTCATCTAAGTGACCTTGACCATTTTTAACTTTAATTACATATTTTACTGATTTAATAATATCTTCATGTGTAAGAACTGTTACATACTCAGGAATATTCATACCAAGTTTATGATTCATCTTCATACGACCAACTTGTGTCAGATCATATCTCTCTGGATCAAAGAAAAGTTGATTAACGAAAATTTTTGCAGCTTCTTTTGTTACAGGTTCACCAGGACGCATAACTTTATAGATACGAATCGCAGCTAAATCATTTTCATCTTCTATATCTTCAGTCTGTTTTAAAAGTTTCAATGAATCAGCATCAGCATTAAATGCGTTAATTACAGAATTATCTACGCCTTCAGCGAGATCATTTGCAATTTTAAATTCACTAACACCGATTTCAGTCATTTTCTTCAGTTTAGTCTCATCAATATGAGTCATAGTATCAAATAGAACTTCACCTGTTTCAGGATCGATAATAGGCTCTGCTAAATATCTGTCAAGTAATATTTCCAAAGGATATTGTACTTCTTTTACACCATCATCAATAAATTTCTGTGCTTTTTTTGCAGAGAGTCTTTTACCTGCTGCAACAAGTACTTTACCATTCAAGTCCACTAAATCATAAGATAAACGTGCACTGTAATCTTTTGGATTGAATTCCATAGTAAATTGATTGTCACCAATTTTAATTGTTTGAATAGGGTAAAACAATTTTAAGATATCTTGCTTAGAATAACCAAGAGCACGGAACATAATAGTAACAGGTACTTTACGACGTTTATTGATTCTCATGTAAAGAATGTCTTTAGGATCATATTCAAAGTATAACCATGAACCACGATCTGGAATAATTTGTCCAGTATAAATCAGTTTATTACCAGCTGTAGTTGATTCTTCTTCTTTAAAAATTACACCAGGTGATCTGTGAAGTTGATTTACAACAACTCTTTCAACACCATTGATGATAAAAGAAGTTCTTTCAGTCATAAGTGGAATATCACGAACAAATATACTTTGTTCTTTAATATCTTTTACACCAAGTTTTTCTTTAGTGTTTTCATCTCTGTCCCATAAAACAAGACGAGTTTTCATTCTAAGACTTACTGCATAAGTAAGCCCTCTCTCCATACATTCACGAACAGTGTATTTAGGATTTGTTACTTCACTCTCAATATATTCAACAGTTAATCTGTTTTGCACATCATGAATAGGAAAAACTGATTGAAAAACTTTTTCAATACCACTGTTAGATCTATCTTTTGCATTTAACATTAAAAATGTGTCATATGAGTTTTGTTGGAGTTGGAGTAAATTTGGTACTTCAATTTCTTGAGGAGTTTTAGAGAAGTCTACACGAAGACGGTTTCCGGAATATAAAGTGTTTAACATAGGCTACCTCGATAAGTTGTTAATTAAGGCTAAACTTGAGTATTTAGCAGATCGTATCTAGACGTCTCTAGATAGATTGAGTACTCTTGTGTATCAAGAGATTTTATAGTGCTTATAAACGACATAAGGGCACTTTAGCCAAGAGAGACAATCTCTTCGCTAAAGCGCCCGATTTAAAAGGGTAAATATGAGAATTAAATTCTCATATTTTCACGCCTTTTGGCGTAGAAGTTATTTTACTTCTACAGTAGCACCAGCTTCTTCTAAAGCAGCTTTTGCTTCTTCAGCAGTATCTTTATCTACACCTTCTTTGATTGTAGATGGAAGTGCTTCACATGCTTCTTTTGCTTCTTTAAGTCCAAGACCAGTAAGAGCACGAACAGCTTTAATAACACCGATTTTTTTAGCACCAGCATCAGTTAAAACAACATTGAATTCAGTTTGCTCAGCAGCAGCAGCACCAGCATCACCAGCAACACCAGCAACAGCTACAGGTTGTGCAGATACACCAAATTTTTCTTCAAATTCTTTTACAAGCTCAGAAAGCTCAAGAACAGATAAACCAGAAATAAATTCTAATACGTCTTCTTTAGTTACAGCCATTTAAGACTCCTTCTTTTTTTTATTTAATTTTTTAAGTCGAAGAGCCTAAGCTTCTTCTTCTTTCTTTTTGCGTAATGCGTCGATACCAATTGCAAGATTCGTAACTGGTGCCATCCAAGTAGCAGCAAGCATACCAAGTAGCTCATCACGACCAGGAAGTTTAGCAAACGCTTCGATTTTAGCTACATCTGCAGGTTCTTTATCTAAATAACCAGCTTTAATAACAAATTTATCATTTGTTTTAGCAAAATCAGCAGCAATTTTTGCAGCATTGATAACATCATCAGACCAAATAAAAATATTTGTATCTTTGATCTCAACACCACTCATTTCTGCATTATTAAGTGCGATTGTTGCTAAAGTATTTTTAACAACCTGAACACTTGTGTCTTTTGCACGAGCAGCTTTACGTAACTCTTCAAGTTGACTTACTGTCAAACCTTTGTAGTCACAGATAACAACTGCAGTCGTATTTGCAAATGAAGTAGTTAATTGCTCAATTACTTCAGCTTTTTTTGACTTAAGCATATAGTTCTCCTTTCCAGACATAACTTCAAGAGGGGTGAAAGGTAACGATTAAGCTCACTACCAACACGGTAGATGCCCCCATCTATCTTTAGTCCAAGTAATTCAGATTCCCACAAAAAATGAAAATCTTTACTTTAAGATAAAAGATATCTCAAAATAAAAATTTTCAAACCCTCATAAAGAGAGTTTAAAATTTACTTAATATCAGCCAATTCAACTAAATCAAGTTTAACTGCTGGACTCATAGTTAATGAAAGTGCAGCATTTTTAATATAACGACCCTTAGCAGAAGCTGGTTTTTGTTTATTGATTGCTACAAGGAAAGCTTGTAAGTTTTCTTCAATTTTCTTTGCATCAAAACTAGCTTTACCGATACCGGCATGAATATTACCTTTTTTGTCAACTCTAAAGTTTACTTGTCCACCTTTAACATTGTTAACAGCAGTAGCAACATCTGGAGTTACAGTACCAGTTTTAGGGTTAGGCATCATACCTTTTGGCCCTAAAATACGACCGATTTGACCAACAAGTCCCATACAGTCTGGTGCAGCAACAACCACATCAAAGTTAAAAATACCTTCTTTGATGTCAGCAACTAAATCATCAGTACCAACGATATCAGCACCAGCAGCTTTTGCTTCATCAGCTTTTGCACCTTTAGCAAATACAGCAACACGAACAGTTTTTCCTGTGCCATGTGGTAAAACAACTGCACCACGTACCATTTGATCTGCATGACGTGGATCAACATTTAGGTTCATTGCAATTTCAACAGTTTCGTCAAATTTTGCGCTTTTTAAGTCTTTAACAGTAGCAGCAGCTTCTGCTACACCATATGACTTAGTATTGTCAATTTTTTCTAATAATTGTTTATATCTTTTACTCATACCAAATTCTCCGTTATAATTCTGCCACACACTTTTAAATCACTGTGGTCGATGATTGTTATATATTTAGTCTTTAATTTCAATACCCATTGAACGAGCTGAACCAGCTAAAGTGTTAGCAGCCATATCTTTATCATCAGTATTTAAATCTTCAATTTTTTGTTCAACAACTTCCATTAATTGAGCACGTGTAATTGATCCAACTTTGTTTTTAAGAGGATTATCTGTACCTTTTTTAAGTCCAGCAGCTTTCATCAATAGTTCAGATGCAGGTGGTTGTTTAGTAATAAATGAAAAACTTCTATCATTGTAAACAGTAATTACAACAGGAACTTTAAATCCCATTTTATCTTTTGTTTTTTCGTTGAATGCTTTACAGAATTCCATGATATTTACACCACGTTGTCCTAGTGCAGGTCCTACCGGTGGAGCAGGGTTTGCTTTACCAGCTTCAATTTGTAGCTTGATATAATCCATGACTTTTTTTGCCATTATCTTTCCTTTTTTATGATTTATTACATAATTTGAACAACGTTCAAATCAGCATACTAACGCTAAGTTTCACCTACGCTAAGGTTAAATTTCATTCAATAAAATCTAAACTTAGCGTAGTTAAAACTAATTATATTATTTTTTCTACTTGTGTATATGAAATATCAACAGGAGTTGCTCTACCAAAAATCGATACATTTAATTTTAATGTACCATGTTCTAGATCATACTCATCAACCGTCGCTGTAAAGTTTGCAAAAGGTCCATCAATAATACGAACAGTTTCGCCATTATCAAAAAATACTTTTGGTTTTGGTGCTGCACGATTATTTACACGATCTAAAATAACATTAATATCGTGTTCACTTAATGGTGTAGGAACATTTGCTTCACCAATAAATCCTGAAACTTTAGGAATCGACTGAATCATATGTTGAATTTCTGTATTTAAATCAATACGTGCAAACACATATCCAGAGTAGAGTGAACGTTCACTTACTTTTTTCTTTCCATCTTTTACTTCAATAACATCCTCAGTAGGAACAATTACGTCTGTAATTTGATCTTGAAGACCATACTCTTCAATCATATTGAAAATCGCGTCTCTTACCATTCTATCGCTACCGTAGGTCTGAATAGAGTACCATTGATGTGCCATTGTCTTACTCCTTAACCTAAAATTGCTGACATAACTGAAGACATAAGTAAATCAACTAATGCTAAAAATGCCGCTATTGCAGAAACTACTATAACAACAGCGATATAAGCTTGCTTAACCTGCGCTTTTGTCGGAAAGATTACCTTGCTTAACTCGAGTCTAGCATTACGAATGTGTTTACTTAAATCCATCTACATTTCCATTATATTTAAATCTATCATTTCTTATAAATAAAGCAATAAATGCTTCACTGATAATAAATGGGTGGCAGGCGTAGAGAGACTCGAACTCCCAACACCCGGATTTGGAATCCGGTGCTCTACCATTGGAGCTATACGCCTATTATTATTTAGATATTAAAAGGAACAAAGTCCCTTTTAACAGCAAGGACAAATTGTCCTTTGCAATTCTCTAAAGCTACAAAAGTAAACTTTTGAGAATTTTATTTTCAAGAAAAAAACTTACAGTTTCATCTCTTTATGCATTGTGTGCTCTTTACACCATTTACAGTATTTACGTACTGAAAATTTCTCAGTGTGAGTCTTTTTATTTTTAGTTGTGTGATAATTACGTCTAGTACATTTCTCACAACCTAAGTGAATTGCTTCTCTCATTATTATTAACCTTTAAAAGGATTTTGCTTGATTCGCGTTAGCGAATTAAGCAAGAATCTCTGCAACAACACCAGCACCAACTGTTCTACCACCCTCACGGATAGCGAAGTTAGTACCTTGCTCCATTGCAATTGGGTGAATTAGTTCAGCAGTAATGCTAACGTTATCACCTGGCATAACCATCTCTGTACCTTCTGGTAAAGTGATTGCACCAGTAACGTCTGTTGTACGTACATAGAATTGTGGACGGTAACCATTAAAGAATGGAGTATGACGACCACCCTCATCTTTACTTAGAACATAGATTTCTGCAGTAAATTTAGTATGAGGAGTAATTGAACCTGGCTTACAAAGAACTTGACCACGCTCAACTTCGTCTTTAGCAATACCACGGATAAGAATACCACAGTTATCACCTGCTTCACCTTGATCCATTTCTTTACGGAACATTTCAACACCAGTAACAGTAGTTTTTTGAGTATCTTTGATACCTACGATTTCTACTTCGTCACCAACTTTAATAACACCACGCTCAATACGACCTGTTACAACTGTACCACGTCCTGAAATTGAGAACACATCCTCAACTGGCATTAAGAAATCTTTGTCAGTTTCACGAGTTGGTTCTGGGATCCACTCATCAACTGTATCCATAAGAGCAACAATTTTATCTGACCACTCACCAAGAGCACCAGCTTTTGCTTCTTCAAGAGCTTTAAGAGCTGAACCAGCAGTGATAGGAGTATCATCACCAGGGAAATCGTACATATCTAATAGTTCACGAATTTCCATTTCAACTAATTCTAAAAGTTCTTCATCATCAACCATGTCTTCTTTATTCATGAAAACAACGATATAAGGAACACCAACTTGCTTAGAAAGAAGAATGTGCTCACGTGTTTGTGGCATTGGGCCATCCGCTGCAGAAACAACAAGAATAGCACCGTCCATTTGTGCAGCACCTGTAATCATGTTCTTAACATAATCCGCGTGACCTGGACAGTCAACGTGTGCATAGTGACGTTTGTCAGTTTCGTACTCAACATGTGAAGTAGCGATAGTAATACCACGCTCTCTTTCTTCTGGAGCATTATCGATTTGATCATAGTCCATAAATTGTGCTTCATTCTTAACTGCAAGTACTGCTGTAATTGCTGCTGTTAATGTAGTTTTACCGTGGTCAACGTGTCCAATAGTACCGATGTTAACATGCGGTTTGTTACGTTCAAACTTTTCTTTTGCCATAGTGTCCTCCGACTTAAATTGTGAATTGAAATGGAATTATACCCAAAAATCATTCAATTATTTCTTAAATTCATTTAAATAGTTACAAATGGAGCTTATGATGGGAATCGGACCCACGACCTCTTCCTTACCAAGGAAGTGCTCTACCACTGAGCCACATAAGCACAGCGAAACGAATGTAAGAAATCACTGCATGATTCTTTATTTTTTTATACCAAAATATTAGTTGTGATTAGATTACTACTATTGACATTTAAAATCTCTAATTGTAGTTATATGAAGTAAGTAGAAATTATACTTCAGCTTCCAGAAGTTTTGTTCAATGGAGCGGGTGAAGGGATTCGAACCCTCGACAGCCTGCTTGGAAGGCAGGAACTCTAGCCACTGAGTTACACCCGCGTGTCATTGGTGGTGGTGGGAAGAGGAGTCGAACCTCTGAACCCATAGGGAGCAGATTTACAGTCTGCCGTCGTTGGCCACTTGACTATCCCACCACTTAATACATCTTATTGATGTCTTTTCTGGTCTAACACTGTTTCTAATATTCAAAATTCAATGGTGCCGACACGAGGATTTGAACCCCGGGCCTGCTGATTACAAATCAGCTGCTCTAGCCAACTGAGCTATGTCGGCATCGAATTTGAGCCAGAATTATAGTGCAAATAGAATTCAATGTCAAGGGTTTTTAGAAAAAGATTGCAATTTCTTTGATATTTATTGCATTTAGGCTCTATAAGCTCCTTATTTAGGTCTTTTTTTGTCCAGCTTCGTTATAATATTTCTATTAATTATGAAGGAACCAAGCAATGTTAAAGATACTTTTCTCACCATCTGAAGGTAAACGCAGTGGTGGAAATGCTACACCAAAAGATATATTTGGTGCTCTAAACGCAAGGGATGAGATTTTAAAAGCATACAATGATATAGTTCTCAGCCAAAATGAAGAAGATATAAAAAGACTTTTCGGTTTTAAAAAGTTCTCCGAATGTCAACCCTATATATGTAATGTATTTGATTCACCTTTAATGATGGCTGCTGAGAGGTACCAAGGTGTTGCATATGATTATCTCAAATACAGTGAACTTGACACTGCAGCACAAAACTATCTGCAAAAGAATCTCATCATCTTCTCTAATCTTTACGGTCCTGTTCTTGGCGGTGACCCAATAGCCAACTATAAGGTCAAACAAGGCAACAGTATTGGAGATATTGCTCCAGAGAAGTTTTATAAAGAACGTTTTTCCTATCAACTTGACCTCTATCTTGCTTCAGATGAGATTCTTGATCTCAGAGCCGGCTATTATGATAAATTTTATAAAAGCACCAAACCCTACACAACATTGAAGTTTTTAAAGAACGGTAAAACAGTAAGCCACTGGGCAAAAGCCTATAGAGGTATAGTACTTCGTGAAATAGCCAAACACAACATAACAACAATGCAGGAGTTTATGAAACTTGAAATTGATACACTGAGTGTGCAAGAGATAAAGGTCATAAAGAACAAAACAGAAATCATCTACAATATAATAGAGTAAGGAATATTAAATGCAAGACTCACAAGAGTACAAAACAAAAAAAGCTTTTTTTGAAAAGATAATTACACTATACGGTCGTAATGTAGTTGTAGAGATGCTCCAAGACACAAGCATTGAGATACACAAACTCCATATGGCAAATTCAAATAAACCTGATGGTGCCATCAAAAAGATACTGCGTTTAGCAAAAGAGCGTAACATAAAGATAACGCATCATGACAAGAATGCACTCTCACGCATTAGTAAAAATGCAAAACAGGATCAGGGTGTTGCCGTCGATATAGTCTCTAAAACATATCTAAATGCAGCAGAGCTTATCAAAAAAGAGTCTTATCGTCTTATTGCACTTGATGGTATTCAAAATCCACAAAATCTTGGAATGATCATACGTTCATGTGCAGCGGGAAATGTTGATGGCATTATTTTGCCAAAAAAATCATCAGCAAAGATCTCTCCGCTTGTTGTCAAGGCAAGTGCAGGAACACTTTTCAAACTTCCCATCTACTTTTGTAACACACTCGATGAGATACTGCCAAAACTCAATAATGCAAAGATATATGCTCTCTCATCCCATGCAAATGAGAGTATCTATAATGTAAAAGAGTCACAAAAGAGCATCTATGTGCTGGGAAATGAAAGTGAGGGGATAAGCAAAGAGGTAGAAGCTCTTTGTAATGATGCCATCTCCATTCCAATGAACAGAGATGTAGAATCACTCAACGTTGCAGTCACTGCTGCACTCATTGCGTTTATGAGAGCATAATGCTGTAGGGGCGTTCTATCTCACGAACAACCTCATCAACACTCATATGACGTGATTTACGCAGAAACTCTCTGCCGTCCAAAAAGACCAGAACAGTAGGAATAGCAAATACACTGTAGTGTGCTGCTATCTCCTGCTCTATTGATGTGTCGATACTGACAATCTTGAACTCTTTAAAATTCCCTTCTATCGCTTCAAGCAGTTTTGGTTTAAGCGCATGACAGACATTACAGGTGGGAGCTGAAAAGTAGAGCATCACCGCCATATTTTCTTTTATTGTTTTTTCTATCTCTTCTATTGTATTCATAGCGAAATTATACTGTATAATTGCGATATGAGTTCAATAATTTTTAGTATTTTAAGTATTTATATTTTTATCGTATTGGGTTATATTGCCAAAAAAACTTTTAAAGAGCAGATTGATGACAAAACAATTACGCTTATTAATGTCTACTTTTTACAGGTTTTTTTAACATTTTGGGGACTTTTGTTGCATCCAGTAGATATTACTTTGCTCTACGCACCCTCTATCTATCTTGTAATAGTCGCTATTGCTCTTCTCTTTTCAACACTATTTGCACATCGACTCTTTACATATAACAAAGAGTACTCTATTGCTATGGTCGCAGGTGTCATAGGCAATACTGCGAATTTAGGTATTCCTATCAATATCGCTATATTTGGTGAAGAGTCCATTCCCTATACCACTATTGTAAACCTTGTCAATATTTTCATCGTCTATACACTTGGAGTTTACTACTATTCTCGAGGAACTTTTGATATCAGGACATCATTCAAAAATATATTGAAACTTCCTATCCTTTGGGCAGCACTTATTGCACTCTTTTTAAGTAGTAACGGCTACAAACCATCAGATACCATTATGAATATGTTAATGATGGGGGCCTATGCCTCTATCACTATGCAGCTTTTCTTATTTGGTATATATCTTTATGGAACAAAGATCCGTGAAATCAACAAAACACTCATATCCTGGATTCTGCTATTTAAGTTTATACTACTTCCACTTATTGCTTTCATCGTGCTTTACAATATTGAACTCGATCATATGATCAAAGGCATTATATTTATAGAACTGCTGATGCCCCTTGCCATTGCAAATGTAAATCTCTCCTCTCTTTACAATTGTGAACCAAAAATAGTAACCGCTCTTGTGATGATAACATCGCTGCTCTTTTTGGGTGTTATATTTTTAGGCGTAAAGCTTCTGGCATATCTTTAATATCTACGAAGAACAACTGAGTTTGATATTTTTTGCACTT
>Ga0256828_1000246_pt1 | contig 37381 bp, 42 predicted proteins | sample CV88metaG_FD_185993 | JGI IMG/M metagenome (GOLD analysis project Ga0256828, IMG submission 185993) | Hydrothermal vent microbial communities from East Pacific Rise, Pacific Ocean - CV88 | ecosystem: Environmental > Aquatic > Marine > Hydrothermal vents | place: Pacific Ocean: East Pacific Rise...
ACTGTTTTCACTCATAAGTATGACTGCCTTAATTTTTTGGGATTTTGAATGTGGGAAAGATTAAAAAAGATTTTTACCTTTTTGATACCGTAATTTTACAATAAGAGAGCCCTTATTGTCAAGTTTTACTCTTTTACCCCTGCAATGGCATCAACAATGGCAGAGATTTCTACTTTTGCCTGAGAGAGTGTTGTCTGTGTTCTCTCTGCCAGTTTTCTTACTTCATCGGCAACTACGGCAAAACCACGACCGTGCTCACCAGCACGGGCTGCTTCAATGGCAGCATTGAGTGCAAGAAGGTTTGTCTGGTCGGCAATATCTGCGATAGTATCTAAAACCTGATAGATATTTTGGCTCTGTTGTTGGAGATTTTGCAGTCTCTCATCCATATCGGCATCTTTTTGCTCCTGAGCCTCTCTCTTTGCATCCATCTCATCAAAAGATTGCTCTGCCTGCTCTTTTTTTGTAGTGAGCTCTTTAATCTCGGCTCTAAACTCCTCTTGGGCTCTTTGGAGTTCATTTTTAAGATTTTCATACTCGCTTTGTGCCTCTTGGGCTTTTTGCATAAGCAAATCTTTCTCTTGGGCAATCTTTTGTGCCTCTTTTTCTCTTGCTGCACGCTCGGCAAATATCTGTTGCTCTTTTTCTTCTAGTCTGTGCTCAAGGGAGCGTTTCTCATCTTCAAGATATGAAAGCTCATTTTGCAGCTGGGAGCTGTTTTGGTGCTTCTCTTTTTTTGAAAAGAGTATATATCCAACTCCCAAACCGCCAAAGAGTGCCGCAAGTGCTGTGAGAATAATGCTCATCCAGGAACTCTTTGTAACAACTTTGTTTTTATGAATAATCTTGTCTTTGTAGATGATTTTATCTTTATATACTATTTTATCTCTATAGACTATTTTTGTCTGGGGGCTCTTTTGACTCTCTTGAAGTATCAGCTTTTGTGCCTCTTTATTCATAGCACGGTAGAGCTTTTCTATTTTTTTGAGTCTGTTAGAGTCTATCTTTGTACTGTTTTTGAGTAAATTGAGTCGTTTGAGTGTCTCATCTTCAATCTTTTGCAGACTCTTGGTTGCACTTTCATCTATGGAGAGTGATGATGTTATCTTGTCGTGTGTTGTGAGTATAAGATAGTAGAGAGATACCTTCTCCTCGGGTGTGAGTTGCTTTGAAATGGCATCAAGTTCGCTGTTGAGCTCTTTATAGCTCTCATCAATGGCAGATGAAAAAAGGAGTGTCGATAATAATAGAATAGATAGTAAATATTTCATAACGGTTATATAGCAAATCTTATACCAAAATTTTGAACTCTCTTAAGCTCTTTTAGTATAAAATGGCACTATGAATAAAAAGTATAAAATATTGGTAACGAACGATGACGGCTATGAGGCAAAAGGCTTACTCTCTTTGGTAGAGGCCCTGCGTGAGATGGATGATGTGGAGGTGACTGTTGTCGCTCCTGCAAATGAGAAGTCTGCCTGCGGACACTCTTTGACATTGACACGCCCTCTGCGTTTTATCTCGGTTGGTGATGATTTTTACAAGCTTGATGACGGTACGCCGAGTGATTGTGTCTATCTTGCGTTAAGCACGATATTTGAAGATGAAAAGCCCGACCTTCTTATAAGCGGTATTAACCGTGGTTCAAATATGGGAGAAGATATCACATACAGCGGTACAGCAGCGGGTGCTATGGAGGGGGTGCTTCACGGCGTTGCTTCTGTTGCCATCTCTCAGGTGATGGACTTTACAAATCCGGATGGAGATTTCTCACTTGCAAAAGAGACGATTCAATCTATAGTAAGAAAGATAAGAGAGGGCAGTTTCCCTCTGCCTGAACGGGAATTTTTAAATATCAACATTCCTCCTGAGCAAAAAGAGGCAAAGAGTGTCGTAACCTATGCGGGGTATAGACACTATGCAAATGATTCACATCTGCATTATAATCCACGAGGAGAAGAGTACTACTGGCTTGGACTCCATCCGCTGAACTTCTCCAAACGCTGTGTCTCTGAGGAGATGATGAGTGATTATGAAGCCATAGCCGCAGGGCATATCTCCATTACCCCAATTATGCTTGATCTCTCGGCATATAAAAGTATTGCACAACTTCAAGAGTGGCTTGCTTGATGGATTGTTTTTCTCGCACAAGAGAGCTTTTTGGCGATGATTTTGAGAAATTGCAAAATGCAACAGTACTTCTTTTAGGTGTCGGAGGAGTTGGCGGTGTCTGTCTGGACTGCCTCTATCGCTCAGGAGTGCGTCACATTACAATAGTTGATTTTGACAGCTATGACATTAGCAACCAAAACAGACAGCTCTACTCTGAGATGCATCTTGGAGAAGCTAAGTTAGAAGCGCTTAAAACACACTATAAAGATATTGAGATTATTGAGCAGAGAGTTGATGTTGCGTGGGTGGAGGCTTTTGATTTTGAAGCCTTTGATATTGTACTTGATGCCATAGATGACAGAGCGGCAAAAGTTGCTCTTGCTCAGAAGTGTTATAAGAAGCTTATCAGCTCTTTTGGAAGTGCAAAACGAATTGACCCGACAAAGGTAGCAGTAAGTGATATATGGAAAAGCTATGGCGATAGATTTGGCTCAAAAATACGCTACGAACTGCGCAAAAGAGGTTTTAAGAAAAAATATAAGGTTATCTTCTCATCAGAAGAGGCCATAAAGTGTGAAAAGGGCTCTTTTATGGGAGTAACTGCTACATTTGGGCTTGTGATGTGTGCCGAGGCAATTAAAGATATAAGGAAAAGATAGGTGTTTGATTTTTTAGACAGTGACTGGTTTAATATAGGTATTGAGATATTCTTTGTACTTTTGGTATCTTGGGATGTGAAGCGCTATTTTGAGACAAGAAAGCGTGAATATATCATAAATATTGTAATGACAATAGGCTTTGCAATCTGGGCACTTTACCCTTACTATAACTCCTATGTCGGTTGGGAGGAGAAGCAAAAGAGCGCTATGCTCTCAAACTGCAAAGGGGATGAAAACTCTACAAAGCTCTGCCGATGTCTGGATGATGCCACATTTAAGAGTTATACCTATGATGAGTATGTGAAAATAGATAAAAACAGCAGCGATTACAAAGAGTTCTTAAAAGATGCAAAAGAGGAGTGTCTGGATGACTCATGGTTTTGATATTAACTCCCCGCTTGTATGTGAGGGCATTGTCGGTGATGGTTGCGGAGGCGGCCGTCTTTTTGTTCTTGAAGATGAAGTACTTTTTGCCTATGACCCGACAACTCATGAAAAGATAATACTCCTGCGTGAGCTCAAGGGTGTGCACTCCATCTCTAAAAAAGGATGCGACATCTTTATACAAAAAGAGAATGAAGTGATATGTTTTAATCTCTCTTTACTTCAAATTATTAGTTGAAATTATTAATTTTATAATTATAGATTATTTAACTTCTGTTTCTAATCAAGATCTATACTTTTAAATAGAAATATATTTAAAAGGATTCATTATGAAAAAAGAGTTTAAAATTTCTCTCTTAGTCGCTTCGTTACTACTTACATCTACATCGCTTTTTGCAAGTGCATATAGAGACAGTGTTGCAAAAAAAGAGCAAACAGCTCTTAGTAACCCTGCAAGTATAAATAGTAAAAATGCACAAAAAAATGTGCAAAAATATACTACAAAAGAGGATTATCTTGCAAAAGTAAAAGCCGGAGAGTTCCGTAAAGAGGTAAATAAAGAAGAAAAAGCCAGATTACAAAGAGTCATAAATGGTGTAATGCAGAGTCATAAAGCTGCTTTGAAAAAAGCACCGCAAGAGTTTATGCTTGGACTCAATGAGACGATAAAAGCATTGCAGTTTATAAAAGCAAATGAGACCACAAAGGCACAAGATGCTCTGAAAAAAGCTGATAAAGATTTTGTAACAGCATTTAAAAAAGAGCCTAAGCTCAATCTTATTCCTGTAACGGATAATGCAGAGATTATCTCTTTTAACGGTTCTGCTGCACTTATTCAACATATTAAAGATGCTGCGGTAAAACTCTTAGAAGATAATAATACACAACTTGCTATTGATATGCTGGTACCACTACAAGATGAGATGATTATAAAAACACAGTATGTTCCGGCATACCTCTATCCAAAAGCTGTAAAAGAGGCTCTCAAAGAGCTTAAATCTGGTAAAAAAGATGCTGCATTTAGTACAATTATTACTGCTTTAGATGCTTCCCAACTCAATACTGTCATCATTCCTATTCCACTTATAAGTGCGCAAGATATGGTTCTTGAAGCATCCAAACTTGAGAAAAAAGATAAAACAAAAGCACTCAAACTTCTCTCTATGGCACAAGATGAGTTACAAAAAGCAGTTCTTTTAGGATACACACACGAGTATGAAAAGTCATATAAAGATATTCAAAAACAGATAGAGGGGTTAAAAAAAGAGATAAAAGGGAAAAATATAGTGCGCAAACTTTATGAAGATCTCTTAAAAAGTTTTCAAAAACTGGAGGAAAAACATCAAACTAAAAAGTAAAAAGCGCTACAATTAGAAAAAAGAGTAGATTATGAACAGATGGATGCAACTTGCATATAATAGCGGTGTTGAAGGTGTTTTAAAGGGAGACGGCGGGCCTTTTGGGGCAGTCATTGTTCAAAATGAAGAGATTATTGCACAGGCACACAATGAGGTGCTTCGCAGTAATGACCCTACCGCTCACGCGGAGGTTTTAGCCATTCGAAGAGCTAGTGCATACCTTAAGCGTTTTGATTTGAGTGACTGCACACTCTATACGACCTGCAAGCCCTGTCCTATGTGCTTGGGTGCCGTAATGTGGGCGAGAATACCCAAAGTATATTACGGTACAAGTGAGAAAGATGCCGCTGCCATTGGTTTTGATGATGCAAACTTTTATGAATTTATTGCAGGAAAAAAGCCGTTTATATCTATGCAGCAGATAGATTATGAAGAAAGTAAAAAGCTCTTTGAAATTTGGATGCAGCAAGAGAAGAAAGTGCTTTATTAAAGAATTTTGCTATAATGATAGCAATAGAAATTTATAAAAGAGAATAGAATATGCAAAATGTAGAACCGATGACAATTTATGGTTATGAAAAACTTCAGGCTGAAGTAAAAGATCTCAAAGAGGTAAAACGCCCTGCTGTGGTAAAAGCGATAGAAGAGGCACTTGAGCACGGAGATTTAAAAGAGAATGCAGAGTATCACGCTGCAAAAGAGCAACAAAAAAATATAGACAACCGTCTGGCTGAACTTCAAGAGATACTTGGAAATGCACAGATTGTTGATCCGAGTGAGCTGGCGCACTCAAAAGTGAGTTTTGGTTCAACTGTGGTTATGACCAATCTTGATACAGATGAAGAGGTAACATATACTATTGTCGGTGGTGCAGAGAGCAACCCTGATAGAGGACTTATCTCTTTTAACTCTCCACTTGCAAAACAGCTGCTGGGACGTGAAGAGGGTGATGAGGTAAAAGTACGTCTTCCTGGCGGGGAAAAAGAGTTTGAGATTGACGAAGTCAAATATCAAGAGATAGTATTTGAGAGTCACTAAGATGCAAAAAAAAGCAAGAGCAGGAGTTGTAGGAGCAACAGGTTATACGGGACTTGAGCTTGTAAAGATGCTTGTGAAGCATCCTTTTTTTGAATTGACATATATTGCAAACTCGGAGGGTGGTACGACAATTAACAGACTGCACCCTTCGCTTAATGGTGTTTGTGAAGATGAAGTACATTGTGCCGATATAGATGCAATGGCCAAGGCGTGTGACCTTATATTTTTGGCGCTGCCGCATAAAACAGCGATGGCCTATGTTAAACCTCTTATGGAAAAAGGGTTAAAGGTAGTTGATCTCTCTGCGGACTATCGTCTTCCAAAAGATATCTATGAAGCCTTTTACTGCCCGCATACAGACAGCGAAAATCTTTCTCACGTAGCTTACGGGCTTCCTGAGATGTTTAGAGAGAAGATACAATCTGCAAAACTTGTTGCAAATCCGGGTTGTTTTCCTACCTCTGCAATACTTGGACTTCTTCCTTTTAAAGAGCAGAGAGTTGCAGGCACGCCTGTTATTATTGATGCAAAAACAGGTGTAAGTGGTGCCGGAAAAAAATTGAGTGATACAACACACTTTGTCAATGTCAATGATAATCTTTTTGCATACAATCCACTTATGCATCGTCACGCACCGGAGATTGCAAACAAATTGCAGATAGAGTTCGATGAAGTTAATTTTGTGCCTCATCTTGTACCTGTAACACGTGGAATGATTAGCTCTATCTATATTCAGATAGAGAGTGGCTGTGATGCTGTGTCGCTTTTGGAAGCTTACTATAAAGATGAGCCTTTTATTCGCATTTGCGATAAACCTGTAACGATGAAAGATGTTGCCGGGACGAATTTTTGTGATATCTATGTCAAACAAAAAGGCAATATGCTCTTTATATCTTCAGCGATAGACAACCTTATGAGAGGGGCATCTTCTCAGGCTCTTGTCAATGCAAATCTTATGATGGGGTATGATGAGCGTGCCGGTATCCCTGATATCGCCTATGTCCCATAAATTTGAGTTACGTGAGGGTGCCTGCATTATTACAGATGCGCACTACTCACAAAAACGTCCGCAGCTGCTTGCTTTTTTTCAAGCTATCTACAACAAAGAGATAGCAGTTCCTCAGCTTATTCTTCTTGGTGACATCTTCGATGCACTCTTTGGCTCCATCACCTATACTTGTCAGGAAAACAGAGAGATGATTACTCTTTTGGAGGCAATAGCCAAAGATACGGAAGTAATCTACTTTGAAGGCAATCACGATTTTAATCTCAAAAAGGTATTTAAAAATATTACTGTTTTTCCTCTTGCAATGCAGCCTGTTTTAGCCTCTTATGAGGGTAAAAAGATATATTTTGCACATGGGGATTTTGATGGAAAAATGGGTTACAAACTCTATACGGCACTTATTCGTAACCAAGCTGTGCTCTATCTTCTTTGGGCAATAGATACACTTTTTAATCATATTATTCTTAAAAAGCTTGAAGCCTATCTTGATAAGAAAGATGATTGTAAAGAGTTGGTATGGTTTGATGAATTTATAGAGAATCGTTTTCAAAAGCGTTTTGCCTGTGACTACTTTATAGAGGGACATTTCCATCAGAACAAAACAATACTCTTGGAAGATTTTACCTATATCAATTTGGCCGCTTTTGCTTGCAATCAAAGATATTTTATAGTAAAATCGACACAAGACAAAGAATTATTGGAGCAGCGTGAGTTCTCCAAGGAGATGTAAAAGATGGATGATAACTCCCTGAAAGTCGGTTCCAATGAGATGGAACTTGTAGATTTTCGTATATTCAAACAAGAAGATGATAGTGTCTATGAAGGAATTTACGGTATAAATGTCTCAAAAGTGCGTGAGATTATCCGTGTTCCTTTTTTAACAGAACTGCCTGGAACACCTGAGTTTATAGAGGGTATTTTTGACTTGCGTGAAGTTGTAATACCTGTTGTGAATCTTGCAAAGTGGATGGGTATAAAAGAGCCTGAAGATGCTGCAAAGAATGCACGTGTCATCATTACAGAGTTTAACAATGTGCTTATCGGCTTTATAGTCCATGAAGCAAAGCGTATTCGCAGAATCTCATGGAGTGAGATAGAACCTGCAACATTTATGAACTCTTCAAACGGTCTCGATGCAAACAAAATTACCGGAGTTACTAAAATAGAGGGCGATAATGTTCTGCTTATTTTAGATTTGGAGAGTGTTGTTCAAGATTTAGGGCTTTATGAACCTGAAACTGACAATGAACCAGAAGAGATAGATAGCTTTTCAGGTCTTGCCCTTGTACTTGATGACAGTTCAACTGCAAGAAAAATCGTTAAAGAGGCACTTCAAAAGATGGGCTTTAATGTTATTGAGGCGATGGATGGAGAAGAGGGACTTCGCAAACTAAAAGAGTTGTATGATACATATGGAGATACACTCTCAGAGAGATTGAAAATCATTGTCTCTGATGTTGAAATGCCGAAGATGGATGGTTTTCATTTTGCTGCTAAAGCAAAAGAAGATGAGCGTTTTGCGGCAATTCCTATTGTCTTTAACTCTTCTATTAGTGATCACTTTAGTGAAGGTAGAGGTAAAGAGGCTGGTGGAGAGGCTTACTTGGTTAAGTTCCAGGCAAGTTCATTTTATGATGAAGTATCACGTGTAGTGCGTGCGCATATGAAGTAGGGAGTAGAAGATATGGATGAATTTGAAGAGATACTGCAGGATTTTTTAGTTGAGTCATTTGAACTTGTAGAAAAACTAGATGAAGATTTGGTTGAGTTGGAGTCAAATCCTGAAGATTTGGAACTTCTAAACGGAATTTTCCGTGTTGCACACACCGTAAAAGGTGCTTCATCATTTTTAAACTTTGATGTATTGACACACCTTACACACCATATGGAAGATGTACTCAATCGTGCGCGTCACGGAGAACTTACAATTACACCTGATATTATGGATGTTATCTTAGAGTCAGTTGATTTGATGAAACAACTTTTAGAGCAGATTCGTGATACGAGTAGTGATGCAGGTATTGATGTGGCAGCTTGTGTTGCAAGACTTGATAAGATAACAGGTGGGACAGGAGAAGTAGATACTCCACAAGCAGCAGCACCGGCAGAAGAGAGTGTTGAAGAGTCTCCGGCAGAAGAGTCAGCAGCAGAAGATGATGAAGATGAGCTTGATTATGAAAATATGTCTCCAGAAGAGGTTGAAGCTGAGATTGAACGTCTTTTGGCACAGCGTCAGGAGGAGGATAGAAAAAAACGTGAGGCAAAGATTGCAGCTGGAGAGGCTGTACCACAGATGCCAAGCGGTGATGAAGAAGAGGCTAAAGAGGAGGAGAAAAAAGAGGAGCCTAAAAAGGCAGCACCTGCTCCAAAACCAGTCTCTCAACCTGCTGCAACACCAAAGAAAACTGAATCAAAAGAGTCTCCAAAAGCTGCTGCACCTGCAAGAAAAACTCCTGCACAGGTTGAGCAGACAATTCGTGTTGATGTTAAAAGACTTGACCACTTGATGAACCTTATTGGAGAGCTTGTACTTGCGAAAAACAGACTTATCAAGATAAATGATGATGTTGAAGAGCGTTATGAGGGAGAGGAGTTCTTAGAGGAGCTGAATCAGGTTGTATCTATCGTCTCACTTGTAACGACTGACTTGCAAATTGCCGTAATGAAGACAAGAATGTTGCCTATTGGTAAGGTCTTTAACAAGTTCCCACGTATGATTCGTGACCTCTCACGTGAGCTGAACAAAAAGATAGAACTTGTTATATCGGGTGAAGAGACAGAGCTTGATAAATCTATCGTTGAAGAGATAGGCGATCCTCTAGTGCATATTATCCGTAACTCATGTGACCACGGTATTGAGCCTCCTGAGGAGAGATTGGCTAAAGGCAAACCTGAGATGGGTACCATTACACTTAAAGCCTATAATGAGGGGAACCAAATCGTTATTCAGATTGATGATGACGGAAAAGGTCTTGATCCTCAGATGCTCAAAGATAAATCTTTAGAGAAAGGTATCATTACTGAGAAAGAGGCAGACCAGATGAGTGATAAAGAGGCCTTTACACTTATCTTTAGACCAGGTTTCTCAACTGCCGCACAGGTTACAAATGTAAGTGGCCGTGGTGTGGGTATGGATGTTGTAAAGACAAACATTGAAAAGCTAAACGGTATTATTGATATAGATAGTGAGATTGGCAAAGGGACTTCTATGAAGCTTAAAATTCCTTTGACACTTGCAATTATTCAAGCACTTCTTGTCGGTGTTCAAGAGGAGCATTATGCTATTCCTCTTGCTTCGGTTTTAGAGACTGTGCGTATCTCAAAAGATGAGATCTATACGGTTGAGGGTAAAAGTGTTATGCGTCTGCGTGATGATGTTCTCTCACTTGTGCATATTGGGGATATCTTTGAAGTTGAACGCATCTTAGATGCGAGTGAGCACGCTTATGTTGTTGTACTGGGCCTTGGAACAAGCAAACTGGGACTTATTGTTGATACGCTTGTAGGTCAGGAGGAGATAGTTATTAAATCTCTTGGAGATTATCTCAAAGGTATTGAAGGAATTGCGGGTGCTACTATTCGAGGTGATGGTGGAGTGACACTTATTGTTGATGTCGTAGCGCTTATGAGTATGGCAAAAGATGTTAAAGTGACATCACTCAGCGAGAGTGAGAGCAGCAGCGGAGCGGTGAAAGAGAAGACATCTGCAAGTGATTATACTATTATGATAGTAGATGACTCAAAAACGGACAGAACGATTATGAGGAAGGCTTTAGAGCCTATGGGTGTAACTCTTGTAGAAGCGACAGATGGTCAAGAAGCGCTCAATATCTTAAAATCGGGTGACTATAATTTTGATGCGATGCTTATTGATATTGAGATGCCAAGAATGGATGGTTATACACTCGCAAGTGAGATTAAGAAGTATAATAGATATAAAAATCTTCCACTTATTGCGGTTACTTCAAGAACAAGTAAGTCAGACAGAATGCGTGGTGTTGAGTCTGGTATGGTTGAGTATATTACAAAACCATATTCGGCAGATTATCTCTCAAGTGTTGTACAGAGAAATGTGAATTTTAAAGCGGAGTTTCTATAATGAGTGATCAATTAAAAGATATTATTAACAAACAGAGTGCTCAGCAAGAGAGTGATATTGAACAGTTGGATGACATTGTACAACTAGTTGGTTTTATGATAGGTGATGAAGAGTACGCTGTACCGATTCTTGCAATTCAGGAGATTATCAAGCCCTTCTCTTGGACGCGTGTTCCTCAGGTTCCAGCCTATGTAATGGGTGTTTTTAACCTTCGTGGAGCAGTTATTCCATTGATTGATCTGCGTACAAAATTTGGTTTGACTCCAAAAAAACACGGAGAAGATACACGCTTTATTGTAATGCGTCACGGTGATGATGTTGCCGGCTTTGTAATTGACAGGCTTACAATGGCAATTCGTATCAAAAAAGAGAATATCGGTCCGGCTCCCGATACTGTTAATGGTGATGATACTATCATTGATGGTGTTGGAAAGCAAGCAGATAAGATTATTACTATATTAAAAGTAAATAAGCTGCTTGAGAGAGACTTTTAAACCCTAAAGATGTATAAAGAAGTAGATATAAACCTCCAAAATGATACGCTCCGTATAAAATTTCCTACGGAGCTTACCCTCTATACCATCTCCTCACTAGAAAAGAAAATAGCAGAAACTCAAAAAAACATTATTACAAAACTCTTTTTAGATTTAGACTCAGTAGATTTTTTAGATACTGCCGGCGCTATTTTTCTGCATAATCTCAAAGAGGATTTCAGTAAAAAAGATGTAGATGTTACAATACTCTTTCGAGATGATTCACAACAGGCAACGCTGGATTTGGTTGAGAAGAATATGCACAAAAGCGCTGCTCTGCCAAAGAGTCCAGAGCATAACATACTTAGAGTGATCGGAGAGAGTACCTATAAATCTTACCAGGGTTTTATCTCTTTTTTGAGCTTTTTTGGAGAACTTTTTAGCTCAAAACTGCGTTATATTATCTCATTGAAAAATATCCGTTTTAAAGAGATAGCCTTTGAGATAAATGAGAGTGCTATTAAGGCCATTGGTATTATTGCGCTTACCAGTTTTTTAATAGGGGTGGTTGTTGCGTATCAGTCTGCGTATCAATTAAAGCTCTATGGTGCAAATATCTTTATTGTAGATATGCTGGGTATCTCTATATTTCGGGAGCTTGCTCCTTTGATTACGGCTATTGTTATAGCCGGAAGAAGTGGTTCGGCCTATGCAGCCCAGATAGGGGCGATGAAGATAACACAAGAGCTTGATGCAATGAAGACGATGGGTTTTGAACCTTTTGCCTTTTTGGTATTGCCGCGTATTATTGCACTTATAATTACTATGCCGCTGCTTATATTCTTAGCAGATATTATGGGAATTTTTGGTGGTATGATAGTCTCACATATAGATTTGCATATTACACCTTCGCTCTTTATGGAGCGCTTTAGAGAGGTTGTGGCTGTAAAACATCTCTATGTAGGACTTGTAAAGGGACCCTTTTTTGCATTTTTGATAGCAACTATTGGAATATACAGAGGATTGATGGTAAAAGATGATACGCAAAGTATAGGTTTTAATACAACAAAAAGTGTTGTAGAGTCGATTTTTGCTGTCATTGTCTGTGATGCACTCTTCTCAATCGCTTTTACAAACTTGGGGATATAAGATGCAGCAGATAATAGAGGTGCGTGATGTTCATACGGTCTTTGGAGAGAAGGTCGTTCATAACGGTTTGAACCTTAGCGTTAATGAAGGAGAGATATATGGACTTTTAGGGCCGAGTGGCTGTGGAAAGACTACCTTGATGCGTGAGATGGTACTGTTACAGCAGATAGCCTCGGGAAGTATCCGTGTATTAGGCAAAGATGTCTCTAAAATCAATGAGGATGAAGCACAGGCTCTTCGTCGTCAATGGGGTGTTTTGTTTCAGTTTGGGGCGCTCTTTTCATCTTTGACGCTTAAAGAGAATATTGCACTTCCTTTGATTGAATATACTTCACTCTCTCAAAAGATGATAGATGAGATAGTCCGTTTTAAAATTGCTCTTGTGGGACTCAAAGCTGAAGATGCAAATCTCTACCCTTCAGAGATTAGTGGGGGTATGAAGAAAAAAGCGGGTCTTGCACGTGCTTTGGCTATGGACCCAAAACTGCTTTTTTTGGATGAGCCTACAAGTGGGCTTGACCCTATCTCTGCGCGTGAGTTTGACAGACTTATATTGCAGTTGCGTGAGATGTTGGGGCTTACTATTGTTATGGTAAGTCACGATTTGGACTCTATCTATGCTACTTTAGATAAAGTCGCTATAATAGAGAATAAAAAAATTGCCTATGAGGGAAGCTTAGATGCGATAAAATCACTTCAGAGTGATTTTGTACAAAACTTTTTTGGAATGAAGCGATGAATAACAAAGTAAATTATACACTTATTGGAATAAGCGTTATCGTAGGTATCTTCATGATGTTTGGTTTTGCATACTGGATGTTAAAACCCACAAATGATGAAGTGACACAGAAGTATCTTATATACTTCAATGAGTCTGTATTGGGGCTTAATATTGATGCTCCGGTAAAATACAGAGGTATTCGTGTGGGGAAGGTTACCCGTCTGCGAATAAATCCTAAAAATACAGAGCAGGTTGAAGTTACGGTAGATATATTAAAAACGACACCTATTAAAGAAAACACTGTTGCAAAGCTGACTGCACAGGGGATTACAGGATTGACATATATTAACCTCACGCAGGGTAAAAATGATGCTCCGGCACTCAAGCCAAAAGAGGGAGAGGAGTACCCTGTTATCAAGACAGTACCATCTTTCTTTGAAAATCTTGAGCAATCGTTTGGCAATGTGTCGGCAGAACTTGCTGCAACACTACATAAGACAAACAGACTGCTTGACAATGAGAACCAAAAACAGATAACACGCCTTTTGACACGAAGTGCAAATGTTATGCAGCGATTTGAGAGAATGTTGGATAACAGAACAATAGAGCATTTTCACGCAACTATGCAAAATCTGGACAGAACAACAAAACAGCTTGATATGTTGATGCCAAAAATTGACAACTTTATTCAAAAAAGTGTGGAGTGGGAGAGTGGCATTGATGACTCTTTCTCTTCTATTAAAGATACTTATGTAAGTATGGATAAGACTATGGATGATATGGCAGACTCTTTTGCTGCATCTGCTATGACATTTGAGAAGATGAGTTACAACATCAACAGCGTTATGCTTGAGGGAGAGAATGTGATGATAGATTTGCAAAATACATTGAATGGATTTCAAAAGAGTCCATCTGACTTTTTATATAAAAAGCGAGAAGTAAGACTCGCTCCTGGAGAGAGATAATGAGAAAAGTTCTGTTTATATCCATACTGCTTTTTCTTGTGGGATGTACAACGACATATCCGCCAATGACAGAGTATAGAGTAGCCCTGAAAAAGAGTGTAAAACAGCCTCAAAGCAGCTGTAGAGAGAAACGCCTGAAAGTTTCACAGGTCTTTTTGAGAAGCTCTTTGATGAGCAAAGAGATGAAGTATGTTGTGGGAGAGTATAAAGAGTTTAGTTATACGCAATCGCAATGGGCAGAAGACCCAAACAAACTCTTAAGTGATATTCTTGTGCAAAATCTCAAAGAGAGTGATATCTTTGCAAGTGTTGTCTCTTATAAATCATTTAGTAGTGCAAACTACACACTAGAGAGCAGTGTGGAAGATTTTACACAGTACTACAGTAGTGATGAGAAGAGCTCTTATGTCAGAGTGGCTATGAGCTTTACACTTATTGCAACAGATAAGGCTGAGATTGTAGATACTATGCGAGTTGTTAAAAAAATAGATACAAAAGAGCCAAATGCCAAAAGTGGAGTTGAAGCACTCAATGTCGCTTTAAACTCTATTCTTGGTGAGCTGGATAGCTGGATAGCAAAGAGCTGTAAATGATAGAAGAAAAAGAGTACCTTTTAAGACGAAAAAGTTTTCTAAAGCATTTAAAAAACAATAGTGCAGCACTCCTTTTTGCTGCTGTGCCAAAGGTGCGTTCGCATGATACCAACTACCCTTATCGTCAAGAGAGCAATTTTTACTATTTAAGTGGATTTGAAGAGGATAGTGCCGCTTTGTTGTTTGTAAAGAGTAAAGAGGGGAGTAAAAGTTATCTTTTTGTGCATAAAAAAGATCCTGATGAAGAGCTTTGGAACGGTAAACGACTGGGTGTAAAAAAGGCGAAAAAAAGATTTTTGGTAGATGAAGTGTTTTCATACGATACTCTAAATCAAGAGCTTAAAAAGCTTTTAGGCTCCAAGCGTCATATCTATTATGATTTTAAACTTGATTACTCCAAAGTAAAGTTAATCAAACGCTATGCAAAGGCAGTAGAGAGTTTTCATAACGGGGCTGCCTATATTGAAAAGATGCGTCTAAGAAAATCAGCAGCAGAGATAGCAGAGATAAGAAAAGCTATTAAAATTACCAAAAAAGCACACCACCGAGCAATGCAACGAGCAAAGAGCCTCTCTTTTGAGTATGAACTACAGGCTGAATTTGAGTATATCTTTAAGAAAGAGGGTGCGCAGAGTGATGCCTACACAACAATCGTAGCCTCCGGCAACAATGCAAATACACTCCATTACATCTCAAACAGAGCAAAACTTGATAAAGAGACTCTTATTTTAATAGATGCAGGGTGTGAGTATAACTGCTATGCAAGCGATATAACGCGTACAATTCCTGCTTCAAAAAGATTTTCGGATGCGCAGAGGGAGTTATACTCTCTTGTTTTGAGTGTAGAAAAAGAGATTATTTCAATGGTAAGACCAGCTGTTTTGAGAAGTGCATTGCAAAAACGAGCCGAAGAGCTTTTGTGTGAAGGGATGCTGGCACTTGGTATTTTAAAGGGAGAGTTGGACTCTCTGCTTGAGTCAAAAGCACATAAAAAATATTTTCCACACGGTATTGGGCATTGGATGGGTCTGGATGTACATGACCAAGCTCCCTACAAAGATGAAAAAGGCAGAGAAATTCCTCTTCAGGCGGGAATGGTTTTAACTGTTGAACCGGGCATATATATTGATAAAAATGATAAAAGTGTGCCTAAAAAGTACAGAGGTATCGCTATTCGTATAGAGGATGATATTTTAGTTACTCAAGATGGATATGAAAACCTATCCAAGGGGATAAAAAAAGAGATTAGAGATATAGAATCTCTAGCCTCTTTATAGATTTATGCAGATTTTTGTGAAAAGATTTTTGATTTAAAATCTTCAAGGCTCTTTTTGAGTTTCTCAAAGAGTTTCTCAGCTCTGTTTTTACCCTTAATCTCTTTTCTTACATCTTTAATGGCACTATGAAGTGCTTTGTATGTTGTACTAGATTTACTTACATAGCCAAGTGCTTGTGCAACATCAAGTTGATCTTCTGCAGCTTTTAGGTATTTGAGTGCTTCCTCTTTTTTACCGCTTTTAGAGAGTGAAGCAGATACATTGATAAGATCTGTTGCTTTTAAGAGCGGCAATGGAATAACTGTCGTTGTTGTGTCAAATGTTGAGAGTGCCAACTCTAAAACACTTTTTGCCTTCTCTACTTTGTTCTCATGCAGATATTTTGCTGCGAGTTTGAGCGCATCTGGGTATGTAATAAGCGGTAGTGATACAACAGTAAGATCAATTTCACTTTGAAGTGTATTAAGAAGAAGACGAGCTTCTTGTACCTTATGATGTTTTAACAGATCTGAAACTGTGATAAGTGAATTCTCAATACTGTGTTTATCTCCTACATACTCTACCATATTTACTTTAGAATCAATTGGTAAGAGTTTTGGAGCATTCTTTGCAGTAAGAATAACTTCTAATTTCCCTAATGCTTTTTCTATATTTTTTTGTGCATCAGCAGATTTGTTGTTGTTGAGTGCTACAAGTGCTTTATGTGTAAAGTTAAGGGATTCTATAGCCTCTTGAATAAGCTTTTGTTGATTTGCCAAAGCATCTTGTGTCCCTTTTGCTACAGCTGCTTTTGAAACTGCATTTACACTTTTAATTTCACTCTTTGCATAGAGTGCGTTGCTTAAAAGTAGTGAAGATAAGAGTGTAGATAATAAAATGTTTTTCATAATTTTCTCCTTGTGTAATAAAATTTTATATCTAGGAGAATTATAGGAGTCAAAAGTAATGTCAAATGCTACTTTGGTAGCATTTGTGCCAATTTATTCGTAAGCATAGCTCCAACCGGTAAGACTTTTCTCTTTTGCTTCAGGAAAATTATCTGAATCAGCCAAAAAATCCATTACGTGCATAACAGTATGGGGAATAGTTCTCTGGTCTTCGGGTTTGACAAGCAACATAGGCATTGGTGTCTCTTGTGCTTTGCTTATTGCAAATCCGACAGGCATAAGCTGGCTCATAAGTTCTGCGGGCTCTTTTATGCCATTTTCATTACGAAACTTCTCTAAGATTGCCTCTTGAATATCTGCGGGGATGGTATCAGATGTATTTAAAAAGATGCTAAAGTGAATAGGTGTATCTCTGAAGTGCTCGGGAGCAGGTGCTGCCATTATTATATACTCTACTTTTTCAAGATGTTTGGCAATCTCCTCACGTGATAGATACTTCTCTGTCTTTATCGCTTCTGCTTTCATTGATACCTCTTTTTTTTGACGAAATTTTAGCATAAAAGAGATGGCACGGCAAATGCTTTATAGGAGATATATGAGAGGGAGTATTATGCAATTTATAGAAGCATTGAAACTTAGAAGCAAACTCTTTTTTCTTCTGCTGCTAATTACATTTGGACTTATTACCGTCAGCGTAATGGGTACTAGCTATGTAAATGCTATGAAAAGAAACATAGATGCTCTCTATTTTGGTTCTTTAGTGCCTGTGACTGAGCTTAATGAAATATTACAAAAGTATAATAATGGTCTGGCAGATACACTCTATAAAGCCTCACGCAACGAAATAAGTACCCCGACAACACTTTTTACTATGCAAGAAGCTATGTATGAGATAAATAAAAAGTGGAGTAGTTATCTTTCACATTTTAAAACAGAAGAAGAGATGGAGTATGTTGAATATACAAATAATGAGATTAAGGCTACAAATCTCTATTTTAAAGAGATATTTTTAGCTTTAAAAAATGGTCAGGATATTACAAAACTCTCTATAAATACACTTGAAAAACGAGTGGAAAATATTCAAAATGTACTGCAAAAGCTGATAAGTTATGAAGTTAATGTGGCCAATTATGAAAGAAAACGTTTTTTGAAGAGTTATCATAATATACTTTTGCAGTTAGGAATGATTATAGCTGCTGTAATCATTGGAGTTGTAGGTGTTTTAATTTATGTATTTAAAACAATTCAAAGAGACCAGTCAAAACTTGAAATTGCAGCAAAGAAGTTGAAACAGGCAAATAAAAAGCTTGAACATGCTTCATATACAGATTCTCTTACCGGACTGCACAATAGAAGATATTTTAATTTCATTTATGATAGAGAGATAAAGCGTGCTAAAAGAAGTAAAAGTTATATAACATTTATGATGATAGATATTGATTTCTTTAAACAATATAATGATACATATGGGCATATTGAAGGTGATTACGCTTTAAAATCTGTTGCAAAAGTTTTAAAAGATACCTTGAAACGACCGAGTGACTATGTTTTTAGACTTGGAGGGGAAGAGTTTGGTGTTTTAATGAGTGATACGGATGAATCAAGCAGTGCCAAACTCGCACGAGATATTTGTGATGCTGTTCGTTCGAGAGAACTTAAGCATGAGAAATCAACTGTAAATGAATTTGTAACCATTTCTATTGGTGTTGTCTGCTGTATAGCTGATGAAGCTTTAGATGAAGAGGTGTTAATATCACGAGCAGATGAGATGCTTTATGAAGCAAAAGAGAGTGGGCGAGATAGATATATTATTACCTCAAATGTAAGTTCAGCGGCTACAAAAACTCTTGGGTCCGATGAACTTCATGCATCTTAATGCCCTTTTTTAAATCGAAATCCTTCTTCTGCTAAAAGAGAATGAAGTTTCTCTTTTAAATCTCCTTGAAATTCCATAAAACAATTTTTGTATGCTCCTCCACATCCGAGCTTTTTTTTGAGGAGTTTAAGGAGTCTGGATTGCTCCTCTTTTTTTAGAGAAAAAGGACCGACAAGTGTAACAGTTTTTCCCCTACGCTTCTCTTTTGCAAAATGGAGGAGATGCTGTTTTGGTGTAGTACTTTCTGATGAGAGCATAGTGTTGGGTGAAGTCTCTATTTCATTCCACCCCTCTTCAAAGTCTGCGCCTATAAAAATATCCAGCTTTTTACCTCGGCTCACTAGAGAACCTTCTGTACCAAGATACTTCTTCCCTCTTTGTGGTAGGCTTTTGCTTTGATATCTTGCGTGAGACTCTCAATGCTCTCTTGATTATGGTTATAGAGTACTACGATAAGCTCATCTCCTGATTGTAAAAATGTACTCTCTCCATAAGGTGTATAGCGGGTTGCACCTATACTTATAATGAGTTTTGATGGGTTTGAACAGGCTTTTATGTAACTTTTTACATCCTCAAGCGGACCAAAATCCTCTTGTGTGTTTATTTGATTGACTATCCATTCTGTCAGTTTGCCATAGAAGTAGCTGTAACCGTTTAGCTCAACATCTTCTCCATAGGCATGTAGCTCTTCATTGCGACGCAGAAAACTGCATATGGAGTAGCTGTCCATGATGCCGCCTTTGCTAAATGTATCAATATCAAGCAGCTTGGAAGCAAGCCCTTTTGAAGCCTCTCCCCAGTTCTTTTTATCGCTTATCTTCTCTCTGCCAGCTTCTCTGATAGAGCAGTCATTATATGCCCCAAAGGCTTTTGGTGTGATAGCTTTGAGTTTGTCGTTCTCATAAACAACATCACAAACAAGTCCAACTTCGGGTTCAGCTTGAACATTTACCTTCTCTTGAGGGAGTTTTATCTCTCTCTCCGAAAGTGGATAGGTAAAGAGAATATCCCGAGGGCGTTTAGTATTTTCTTTTTTTGTACAAGGTAGATAAAAAGGAAAAATTCCCTTTGGAGCTGCCTCATCTTCTGTGATGATATCTTTAAAATCTTCAAGTTCGCCGGCCTGTGCTAAATGCAGAGCAAAATTCCCTGCAATACCAAGTCCAAGATAGGTTTTGAAATCACTCATTGTTAGATTCTCCCTGCCTCTTTTGCTTCTGCAAACTCTTCATAACTTCCTTGGAAATCTGTATAGGTATGATCTTCATGGAGTTCAATAACACGCGTAGCAAAAGCATCAAGTAACTCTCTATCGTGAGAGACACAGATAACATTGCCTTGAAATTCGTGGAGCGCTTCACCAAGTGCAACAATAGCCTCAAGGTCAAGGTGGTTGGTAGGCTCATCAAGAACCAAAAAGTTTCCGCCTTCTAGCATCATTTTAGAGAGCATCATACGGTGTTTCTCTCCACCTGAGATAGACTCAACATTTTTCTCTTGTTGCTCACCATTAAAGAGCATTCTACCAAGACAGTTACGAATCTCTGCTATTTCACGCTTAGGATCAAACGCACGAAGCCAGTCATAGAGTGTTCCGTCACCCTCGATGATATCTGCCGTATCTTGTGGAAAGTATGAATTCTCAATCGTAGCTCCCCAAGTAACAGTGCCACCACAACTAGGTTTCATCTCTTCCATAAGGATTTTGATAAGTGTAGTTTTACCAACACCATTTCCACCAATGACAGCGATCTTCTCACCTGGATTTACTTTGAAAGTGATATCTTTAAGAACTTCATTATCACCATAAGCGTGGCAGATATGTTCAACATTGAGTGCTTCATCACCCATTGTACGTTTTGCTTTGAAAACGATGGAAGGGTCACGACGTGAAGATGGTTTGATCTCTTCGATGTTGAGTTTTTCAAGCTGTTTTTGACGTGAAGTTGCCTGTTTTGCTTTGGAAGCATTTGCACTAAATCGGCGAACGAAAGCTTCAAGTTGCTCTTTCTCTTTTTGCTTTTTAGCATTGTCAAGTTCCATCTGTTTTGCCATTACATTTGCTGCGATGTACCAATCATCATAGTTCCCTGTAAATTCACGGATCTTTTGGTAATCAACATCTAAGATATTCGTAACAACAGCATTTAAGAAGTGTCTATCGTGTGAGATGACAACCATAGTACCTTCGTGGCGTTGGAGTTCATGCTCTAACCAGCTGATAGTCTCAATGTCGAGGTTGTTGGTAGGCTCATCGAGAAATAGAACATCAGGTTTTGGGTAGAGAACCTGCGCAAGAAGAACTTTGAACTTGTCAGCAGAGTCAAGTGTGCTCATAAGCTCATTGTGTTTCTCAGCAGGAATGCCGACATTCTCTAAAATCTTGGCAATATTTACATCGTATTCGTAAGTTGGATCTTCTTCAACACATATAGTCTCTAACTCTGCAAGACGATTATTGACCGCATCATCTTCAAAATCACCTGTCATATAGATCTCTTCTTTCTCTTTGATGGCATCATAGAGACGTTTATTTCCATAAAGTACAGCATCCATAATTGTGTAATCTTCAAAAGCATATTGATTTTGACCTAAAACACCGACTTTGTTCTGTTTAGGGATGATTACTTCACCCTCATACTCATTAATTTGACCTGAGAGGATTTTTAGAAATGTAGTTTTCCCGGCACCATTTGCACCGATAAGACCGTAGCGTTTGTGACGGTCGAGTTTTAAGTTTATATCTTGAAACAGAACTCTGTTTCCGTATCGCATTGTAAGATTTTGTACTGTTACCATTGTGAGCTTCTCTTCGATAAATTTTTCGCGATTATATCCAAGAGTTGTTTAAAAGTGCATTATAAGAAGATGACTCTGTTCCTTCCACTCTCTTTTGCCTCATAAAGGGCGTTGTCAACACGTTTTAAAAAGCTACTTTTATCATCATTTTTTTTGAAAATTGAGAGCCCTATACTGCTTGTTACATGTCCCACTTTTTCAAATTGATGTGTTGCAATGAGTTTAAGGAGCTTGTTGGCAAATTTAATCAGTTTCTCTTCATTCATATTTGGTGCAACAAGCATAAATTCCTCTCCGCCCCAGCGTCCGAATTTGTCACTCTCACGTATAGAGGAGAGAATGAGTTGTGAGAACTCTTGAAGAACAATATCTCCGACATCGTGTCCATAGGTATCATTAATCTTTTTAAAATGATCTATATCAAACATCAACAGAGCAAAAGGTTCTTTGTATCGTTTTGCACGGCGTATCTCTTCATCAATAATCTGATTGATTTTATAGCGGTTGTAAAGACCTGTAAGGGTGTCCGTTGTTGCAAGTGTCTCTAGTTTTTGGACCATCTCCATCTGTTGAGTGATATCTTTACTTGTTGAGACAAAATATTTTATTTTTTTTGTTTTTTCATCTTTAATAGGGGTTATTGTCTGGTCTTCATAGTAGAGCTCTCCACTCTTTTTTTTGTTAATGAATATATTTTGATAGACCTCTCCGGAGAGGATTGTTTTCCAAAGTTGGCTATAAAACTCATCATTATGTTTTCCAGATTTAAAGATACTGTTTGAATGTCCTATAAGCTCAGCTTCTGTGTATCCGGTATGTTTGAGTACTGCTTTATTGACAAAAAAGAGCGTACCGTCAAGCTGTGTAATTCGAACCATCTCATCCATCTGTTCAATTGCCTGTTCAAAGACACTTAACTTCTCATGCATCTGCGTGAGATCCGTAATATCTATGATCGTACCCATTCCCGCATATTCATTTTCGACCGTTACTGTAGATGTATTTACTCTAAGAACTTTAACTTTATTGTCTTTGCAAACAATTTTTATATCTTGATATTTTTTTGAAAATTCTTCTCCTGCTAGACGTTTTTGCATTGTCTTTTTCGCAAGGTACTGATAGGGTGCATAGAGAATTTTCCAGGGCTGCATACTATAGAGTTCATCTCTTGAATAACCTGTAATTTTGCAAAAAGCGTCATTAACGAAAACATAATATTTTTTATAAATAAATATGCCTATTTCACTGTTCTCTGTAATAGTTTTAAATTTCTTTTCACTCTCTATGAGCTGTTTTGCTGCACGTCTGTCTTGAAGGATTTTTTGGAGTTTACCAAGTTCCTCCTCAAGAACAGTAAGATCAACAGGTTTTATGAGATAAGCATCAATATGTAACTGTATGGCGTCAAATAAAAAATCACTGTCACTATGGGCACTTATGAACATAATGAGCTGTTTTGGATTGATGGATTTTATCTCTTTTGCCATTTTGAGTCCATCCATAACCGGCATACGAATATCTGATATAACTATATCTGGGGTATGCTCTTCATAGATTTCAAGTGCTGCTTTTCCATTTTCTGCACTATAGAGTTGTGTGCAGAAGCGTGAAAGAAACTTAGAGAGCATCTCTCGAATATTTGCTTCGTCTTCAACATAAAGTATGGATATATTACTATTTTGTATCATTAAAATCTATCCTAAATTCAGAGCCGTTGTCTCTGTTTCGCACGCTGAATTTTGCGTGCATATTCTCTTCAAGAATCATTTTGGACATATAGAGTCCCATTCCCGTACCTTTGCCTTCCTCTTTTGTCGTAAAATAAGGCTCGAAAATCCTCTCTATTATCTCAAGAGGTACTCCACCTCCATTATCGCTTATTTTAACTGTGTTATTTGTTAATTCTATGCTAATTTTGGCATTTGGGACCTCTTTTTCAACAAGAATATCTTTGGCATTGTTAATTATATTGAGAATTGCTTGTTGAAACTCATTTTTATACCCTTTAATAGTAAAGCTTTCTCCATTAATCTCAATATCAATATTATGGTTTTTGAGTTGTGCTTTTTGCATAAAGACACTTTTCTCTATCGCCTCTTTAACATCAAAAGATTCTTCTGTCTTATCTATACGGTAGAAGTTTCTAAAATCATCAATAGTATGTGACATAAACATAATAATCTTTTTTGTTTCTGTAATAAAGTTCTCAATATACTTTTTATCTACAAGCCCGTCATCAAAATCATATTTGATATTTTGAATGGCAATACTGAGCTCATTAAGCGGTTGCCTCCATTGATGAGCGATTGCACCTATCATCTCTCCCATAGAGGCAAGTTTGTTCTGTTGCTGTAAGATTTCAAGCTGTTTCATATTCTCTTTTGTTTTTTCCAATACACTCTTTTCAAGGTTGGCATTGAGTGTATGGAGCTCTTTTGTTCTCTCTTCAACTTTTTTCTCTATCTCTCTTTTTGAACGGTTGAGTTCATTGAGCATACTCTGCAGGGAGCGTGATAAATCCTCTATTTCATCGTGTGTTTTTATCTCATCAAAACCTTTGCCTTGAGGATTGGCAGCAATCATTTTCGCTTTTTGTGTAAGTCTTTGAATTGGTGAGATAAGGTAGCGTACAACGGAGAGGGTTACAAAGGCTACAACAAAGGTGATTATTAGTATGTAGATACCAAGTGTATATTCATATTCACGTGACTGTTTTTTAAAAAATTCATTGCTTGTTGTGAGTGCCAAGATAAGATAACGGCTGTTGCTGAGATATATCTTCGTATGAATAAAGAGCAGATCTTCTTTAAAATAGTGCTCTTGAGAGAGATTGAAATCTTTTGTTATCTTATACTCTTTGTTGCGTTGAAAACCAAATGTCTTTTTTTCATCCGGATGATAGAGATAGTATCCTGCTTGATTTGCAAGGTAGATGTTCTTGACAAAACCGGAGTGCTCATGCAGAGGAACAAAGAGTATGTTTATATTTGCATTGATAACCAAAATGGCAAATATTTTATTGTTGCTGTAAAGTGGTACTGATATTCGTATGGTGGGAATAGGTGAAGATGCAATATCAGTATCTTCTTTATTGAGATTTATATCTGATATATAAAGATCATTTTTATGTAATTTTATACTCTCTTGAAAAAATTTTCTTTTGGATTGATTTAGCAGAGAACTCTCTCTGTCAGTATAGATAACGTTGTTGTCAAAATCTTTTACAACTGAGATAAGCTCTTGACCGTTTCTGTAAATAAGACGAATTTTATAGTAAGAATCATTGTAAGCAAGAAGTGCTTTAAAACTTTGAATAACTCTATCTTGAGCAGTTTCATAAGGAGTATTCGTCCCTATATCAAATTTTTGTGGTGAGAGAAAAGCACGTTCGAGAACTTTTAGATTTTCATTTTTTGAGAGAATATTGATGTTGTAATAGACACCGTCAATATTTTCTTTAATGCTCTTGACATCCTGTTGCATCTCATGTTTGAGAGAATTGAGTGTGTTTTGTTTGAAGTAGTTGCTCATAAGTGTATAGGAGAGTAAAGAGATGAGTAAAACTCCCACTCCGGCACTTATAAATGTTCCGAGGGCAACTTTTGTCGATAAGCTGATTCTCATTAGCCAACTCCTTCCGTTCTATACTCAATTATAGTTAAGTGCTATTGAAAATGAGCTTTAATCTGTTACAATTATGCTATGCAAATACGAGAAATGAATTTAAAAGAACTAGATGTTGTCTATGAGGTACTCCACGAATTGCGTGAGAGTTTGAGTTATGATGAGTTTGAAGATCTTATCTATGATATGCGTCATATGGAGTATAAAATGATAGGGCTTTTTGAAAAAGAATCACTAATTAGTTATGCAGGTGTTGCTGTACAGACAAATCTCTATCATAAGCGACATCTTTATATTTTTGATCTTGTGACAAAAAAAGAGTTTCGTTCGCAGGGATATGGTGAAATGATGATGGAGTATTTAAGAGATTATGCAAAAATGGCGGCGTGCGAAAATATTGTGTTATCTTCAGGATTGCAACGAGAAGATGCACATCGTTTTTATGAAAAAGAGGGATTTGCAAAAAAGAGTTTTCTTTTTCTTAAAACCCTTGCGTGAGATTAGCGTTTATCCCAGCTTACCATTCCCCAAGATTCCAAATCGTTTTGGAGTGATTGCATACTTTTGTCTTTATGACAGGCATAACAGGCATTGGTCTCTTTTGGCATAGCATATTTAAGTGTTTGCATAGGTGTAACAAAGCCAAAACTATGTGAGCGGACAGTTAATGGTGATTTTCCTGTATGTCTTCCTACTTTTGGCATATGACATTCAACACAGAGACTCCCTTTAGAATCTGCTTTATGGTGTGTATGTGCTTCTAATGTATTTTGATGTGGACCTATAGGAGAGCCAAAAGAGTGGCATTTCAAGCAGAGCTTATTGCCATTATTATGTTGAGCAGTAGGTTGGAGCGTATGTGGATTATGACAATTAATACAAGTAATTCCATGTTTTCCCATCATTGAATGGACATATTCATTTCCTTGTGTTCTATTGTGTTTTCCCATACCATTTGCATAAAACTCTCCTGTTTCCTCTCCTGCTGTAAAAGGTGCTACCATTTTGTATTTTGATAGTGCTCTTCCTGGCTCATACCCTTTTGGATAATCAATAGCATCTCCATAAATAGCACTCATATTTTCATCTTTTAAACGATTGTCGCGGTTTCTCATATGGCATTGAAGACAAATTTCATTTTGACGCACAGGATCGGCAAGTGATGCAAGATAGAGATCAGATTTTGGATCTTTAATATGCTCTGAAGCAGGCCCGTGACACGCTTCACAAGAGATTCCCTCTTCTACTCGTTGTTCTTGAGACATATAGCCTGTAAAATGACATCCGTCACAGGTCTTTGAGGTAGGAACTTTTTTATTATTGTGAGGATAAGCATCTTTATACCAGTAATGCCAAGTTTTATAGTGTTGCCATCTTTGTGTTTGTGTATTCCATTGATAATTTCCTACAATATAGTCTTTTGTTCCGTTAAAATCTTTTTCAAGCATATATCGCTGTTTAAATTTTCCACCGATTGTATAGATGACATCTTGTAGAGTAAAATCTGCATCTTTTGGTAATTTTGAAAAATCTCCGACAACAACAGAAGCATTTTTTTCTACATTTTGAATCATCTTTGGATGTTGTGAATGTGACCATTCGTGATAGTTCTCTTTATGACATTTTTTACATGTTTGAGAGCCGACATAGTGTGCTTTTTTTTGTGTTTTATTTTGTAAATCTACTTCTGTACCAATATGATTTTTTGTCAGTTGTTCATAATATGGAAGGATTTTCCCCTCTTTAGTATAAAGATAATAAAGAAGACTTATTAAAAAAATTAGTAGTAGTGATAATAGTTTTTTCATAATATTTTCCTTTGTAAAAATTATACTTTTTTATACTTAAAGGTTACTGCAACACTTTTTAAACTTTTTACCACTTCCGCAAGGGCAGGGCTCATTACGCTCTACTTTTGCGTTAAAGAGCTCCCCATCTTTATATTTCCAAACACCATTCTCCTCTATAAAGAAGCTCTTTTCGTGTAGAACAGCGATTTTGCCATTCTCTTTGTAGTAGGCTTTAAACTCAACGATATTCTCATAGGCATTTAAAACATCAAGTTTGAGCCACTCAAGCTCGGGCATCATCTCAAGTTCCTGAATCGTCTGTGATGTTGATGTTTGTGCGAGATAGTGCCAATCTTTTTTCACAAATGCTTCATATCTGCTTATCATTAGCTCTTTTGGTGTCATATCTATCCATTTTTTGATAGAATTATACTATAAGGATTTGAGAAATGAAGATAAAATCACTCTACATTGCCGCGCAGGAGAGAAGTGCAGGCTCTCTTTTTATCACTATGGGAATGATGGAACTGCTCAAACGCAATCTGCACCGTGTTGCCTTTTTCCGTCCTGTTATCTCTTCAGCTACGCAAAGAGATGGAGATATCAGCTTTATTTTGGAGCGCTATGGTCTGGATATGGCATATGATGAGTGTTATGGATATACGCTTGATGAGGTTGAAGAGTTTCTTGTCAAGGGGCAAGAGTATCTGCTGTATGAAAATCTCATTGCAAAGTTTAAAAGACTTGAAGAGCATTATGATTTTGTTTTGTGTGAGGGAATACGAAAATCTTTTCTCTCCCCTTTGTTAGGGTATGACCTTAACCTTAAAATAGCTCAAAACTTTGGAGCATCCTATATCAATATAGTAAGTGCCAAAGAGAAGTCCCCCAAAGAGATATATGAAGAGATTACTCTTGAAAATGAGGCCATAGCAAAGTCGGGATGCAGCCATTTTGCAAGTTTTGTAAATCGTATTGAAGCTCCTGTGAAAGAGTCTGTTATGAAGCTGCTTGGAAAAAGAGATGAGCGGCTCTACTTTTTGCGTGAGGTGCAAGAGCTGCGTATGCCAACACTTGAAGACCTTATAGAGAGTGTTGGTGCAAAAGCTGTTATTATGGGAGAGTATGACAGATTAAGAACCTTTAAAAATGTAAAAATTGCAGCGCTCTCATTGGAGAACTTTTTAAATCATATAGAGGAGGGGGACTTGGTAATTGTCCCTGCGGACCGTTCAGAGATTATTTTGGCACTTTACAGCGCACTACACTCTGCAAACTATCCAAATATTGCTGCTATTGTCTCTCCTTTTTCTATGGAGCTGCATCCAAATATCACAAAGCTCATTGAAGGTCTTAAAGGGGCAAAGATACCGCTGCTCTCAATAGATACAGATACCCTTGAGAGTGCCCAAAAGATTATGAATGTTCAGGCAAGGCTTCGTGTCAATGCAAAAAGAAAGATAGCGCTTGCTCTTGGTATCTTTTATGAGAGTATTGATATAGAGGCATTTGAGAAGAGAATCGCTAGGACACAAAACAGCGTTATAACACCGCAGATGTTTGAGTACAAACTCTTTGCAATGGCTCACGCAGAACAAAAAACTATTGTTCTGCCAGAGTCGTACGATGAGCGGATACTGCGTGCTGCGGAGATAGTTCTTAGAAGAGGTGTTGCAAAAATCATACTTCTTGGAGAGAAGGAGCGTTTGCGTGAGCACTCAAGACGCTTGGGGCTTGATTTGGAAGATGCATATATTATAAATCCGAAAACAAGTAGCTACCAAGAGGAGTTTGCGGAGTTATTTTATGAAAAGAGAAAAGCAAAAGGTATCTCACGCAAGGCTGCTAAGGAGTTTATGGATAATGAGAACTATTTTGCTACGATGATGGTGGAGTGCGGCTATGCAGATGGAATGGTGAGCGGTGCAGTTCATACAACTGCCGATACTCTGCGTCCGGCTCTGCAAATCATTAAAACAAAAGAGGGTGTCTCTTTGGTCTCAAGCATATTTTTTCTCTGTTTTGAGACAAAAGTGGCACTCTATGGTGATTGTGCTCTTAATGAAGACCCTAATGCGGCAGAGCTGTGTGATATTGCTATCGCTTCTGCAGAGAGTGCAAAAGCATTCGGCATTGAAGCAAAAATTGCAATGCTCTCTTACTCAACGGGTGAGAGTGGGCACGGTGCAGATGTAGATAAGGTGCGTGAGGCGACAAGACTGCTGAAGCAAAAACGTCCCGACCTGCTTGTAGAGGGTCCTATTCAGTATGATGCAGCGGTAAGTAAAGAGGTGGCCCGTATCAAGATGCCAGACTCAAAAGTGGCAGGAGAGGCGACAGTTTTTATTTTTCCGGACCTCAATAGCGGGAATAATACATACAAAGCGCTGCAACGCTCAAGCGGGGCAGTTGCAATCGGTCCTATTTTACAGGGGCTGAAAAAGCCTGTAAATGATTTGAGCCGTGGTGCTTTGGTAGAGGATATTGTCAATACTATTGCCATAACCGCTATTCAGGCAGGGAGCAACTTATGAAAATAGCAATCTTTAATGCAGGCAGCTCTTCGCTGAAGTGTAAGCTTTTTGACTACCCGAGTAAAAAACTGCTTTTTTCACAAGAGATAGAGAAAATCGGTGAAGTCAAATCTGCTGTTGCATCTCACGCAGAGGCCTTTGAAGCCATAGAGATTGATTGGCGTGAGATTGATATTGTCGGGCATCGTGTTGTTCACGGTGCAGAGAAGTTTTTCAAGAGCAGGCTTATAACAGAAGATATGATAAAAAAACTTGAAGCCTTGATACCTTTGGCGCCGCTGCACAATCCAGCAAATATTGAAGCTATAAAACTTGCAATGCGCAAAGCACCAAAGATAGCTCACGTAGCAGTTTTTGATACTGCTTTTCATACAACAATGCCAAAAGAGGCTTATATCTATGCGCTACCTTATGAACTCTATGAAAAAGAGAGAATTCGGCGTTACGGATTTCACGGTATATCTCACGCATATCTTGCAAAAGAGGCGGCAAAACGCTTAAACAAAGAGCTGCGTGAGACAAATCTCATTACACTTCATCTTGGAAACGGAGCCTCTGTTTGTGCCATAAAAGCAGGTAAAAGTATTGATACCTCTATGGGATTTACACCGCTTGAAGGGCTTGTAATGGGCTCACGCTGTGGAGATATAGATGCAGAGATAGTGCTCTATCTGGAGCGTGAGTTACAGAAAAGTCCAAAAGAGATTGAAGATATATTAAATCATAAATCGGGCTTATTGGGTATTTGCGGAGCAAATGATATGCGTGAGATACTTTTGCGTGAGGATGAGCGGGCAAAACTTGCCATCGCTATAATGGTGCGTCGTATTCAAAAATATATAGGTGCCTATATGGTACTGCTTGAAGATGTTGATGCTATTGTCTTTAGCGGAGGTATAGGTGAACATTCTGAGAGAATTCGTAAAATGGTAATGGATAATAAAATAGTTAAAGATTTGAAAATGTTTGTAATAAAAACAGATGAGGAGTTGGAGATAGCAAATGAGTGCTACCGAGTTGTTCATAGGGGTGATACAGATTAAAAATCTGTATCTTTAAGAAGACTAAAGAGCTGTTACGTTCTCAGCTTGTGGTCCTTTTTGACCTTCACCGATTTCAAATGTAACTCTTTGACCTTCTGCAAGAGAAACTCTTCCACCTTGTGGATTATTTACTTGACGAAAGTGTACGAATACATCTTTTCCACCATTGTCTTGTTGAATAAAACCATAACCTTTTTCATCATTGAACCATTTAACTGATCCGTCCATTAATTCTGCCATTGTCTAGCCTTTTATATAAATTGTGTCAAAATATCGGGGAGTCTTTAGGAGGTTTTAACGCAGTAGAGCAAAAATCACACTAAAGATGAATTCACGCCTCATCTTTCACTTGGCAACAGTATATCTGAATAATTACGATAATCAAACCTTTTTGGGTTTTTTTTACAAATTCTTTTATTTTTGCCGATTATAGTCCTATAAAACAAGCTAAAAGAGTCTTAATATGGATATTTCATCAAATAAGAGTGTATTAAAAAATTTCTATTTTCAAAAACTTTCTAAAGAGGATGTAAAAGAGATAAAGCAGGCATTGGTAGATAATGCAAACAGATATACATTTAAAGATTTAAGCCTAAATGACTACTCTGCAAAAAAACTCTCAGCCGGAGAACTGGTTCAAAAAAACAGTATGGAGTTTCAAAAATTTCTTTATGAGAAGGGGATTGACGGCAACAGTATCAAACGAATTTCACAACTTAATTTCACACCTCCAGCTTTTCTTGATATAAAAGCATAGGTTATGCATACATTTTAACCAATTTCATAGTATTATTTTATAATTAATTTTTAACGAGGAATAATTTTGAGCATTTATAGAGAGTATGATATTCGTGGTATATATGAAAAAGAGTTAAATGAAGCAAGTGTAGTAAAGATTGGTTTTGCACTTGCGAAGAGAATTAGTGGAGAGTATGTTGCTGTTGGTTATGATGCAAGAAGTCACTCTCCTATACTTTTTGAGTATCTTACGCGTGGGCTCAATGCAGGTGGAAAAACTGTTTTAAATATGGGACTTGTTCCTACACCGGTAAATTACTTTACAAACTATCAGGAGTGGGATGGGATTACACCATCTGCTTCGGTAATGATTACGGGAAGTCACAATCCGAGTGAATATAACGGTTTTAAAATCACTATAGATAAACTTCCTTTCTTCTCAGATGATATCTATGCACTTGGAGCTGAGTGTGAGGCGATGGATATGCCGCAGACTCCAGAGCGAAAAGTGATAGAGATAGATGCCGTCTCACGCTATGTCGATTTTCTTGTAAATGAGTTCCAACACTTAAAAGGGATGGATACTCGTATAGTCTATGATTGTGGTAACGGTGTTGCCGGTGTTGTAACGGAAGATATCTTTAAAAGATTGGAGCTCAAAACAAAAGGTCTTTATGTTGAGCCTGATGGAACATTTCCAAACCACCATCCAGACCCTTCTGTTGAACATAACCTAGAAGATGTAAAAGCGCTCCTTGAAAAAGAGGGTGATATCGCTTTTGCGTATGATGGGGATGCAGACAGAATCGCAGTACTGACACATAAGAACAACATCAAAGGTGATATGATGGCGCTTCTTTACTCTATGAAGATGGATAAGCCGACAGTTATAGGCGAGGTAAAATGCTCTCAGGTGATGTATGATGAACTAACACGCAGAGGTGCAAAAGCTATCATGTATAAAACAGGGCACTCAAATCTCAAAGTAAAGATGAAAGAGACCAATGCAGACCTTGCGTGTGAAGTGAGTGGGCATATCTTCTTTAAAAACCGCTATTTTGGTTATGATGATGCTATCTATGCGACACTTCGTATGCTTGAGCTTGTAAATGACGGCATTGACCTTGACGCAGAGCTTGAAAAACTCCCAAAAGTCTTCTCAACGGAGGAGATAAAAGTAGAGACAACGGAAGAGGAGAAGTTCAAACTGATGGATAAAATCAAAGAGCTGCTTCAAAACCCTCCTGCTGATTTTCCAAAAATCAAAGATATTATTACAGTAGATGGTGTACGCATAAACTTTGAAAAAGGGTGGGGACTTGTTCGTGCATCTAATACGACACCGGTTTTGGTTACCCGTTTTGAATCAACAGATGAAGCTGAAGCAAAACATTATGAAGAGGTGATTAACAATATTATTGCGGCTGCAAAAGAGAGTCTGTAGCTATTTAAGAGAGGGTAGGAATGAAAAAGTATCTGTTGTTTTTTATGTTGGGAAGTCTGTTTTTCTTTGGTTGTAGTGATGAGAAAAGTAGTGAGCGTAAAATTAGAATTATGAATTCTGACAAGGTAAAGGCAAATGTAAATCCAAGTAGTATGGCTCTACTTGCACAACAGCAAAATCAGGCACATAAAGATAAAGTAGAACTCTCTAAAATAGAGGCAAATACGAAGATAGAACTTGAAAAAATCCGCTCTACAAATGAGCTCTCTATTGCTAAAATAAATGCAGAAGCGAAAAAAGAGATGGTACGTCAGGAGTCCAAAGCCAAGATTGAGACTTCTCAGATGGAGGTCGCTGTCAAAAAAGAGAGTGTCCGCTATGGTGTCTATGTAGCCATTGCAGTAATTTTACTCCTGATGCTTGGACTCTATTTACTCTATTTGAATGCAAAAAAGAACAGAGAGCTAAAAAAACAACTCCACGAAGAGAAGCTTAAACACGAACAGTTCTTAAAAGAAAAAGAGCTAGAAGAGCAGCGTCTGCATAAGCTTATGGAACTTGCAGCAGATGGAAAGCTGCCTCAAAATATAGAATCGGAAGTGATTTTAACTATCTCAAATCCTAAAAAAACAATAGAGCACTCTCAAAAGTAAAGCAGCCTTAATTTTATTGTGATAGAATTTGCGCAAAATTATTTTGCAGGAATTCTATTATGCTCTTTTATCTCGCACTCTTTTTCGCGTTTGTATATTTTAAAATCGCGCGTGTCTATAAAAAAGAGGAACTTCCAAACAGACATATAATGTTACAAAACCTTCTTGTTGGTTTGGCGGTTGTTGTTTTGTTTGATTATGGTTTTACACATTTGAGTTGGTATAGTCTCATTATTGTCTCTTTTATCTTTTATATTTTGGCAGCACTTATGGTCTCTGCTGTACAGGTGGGTGTTTTCATTGACGGAAAACCTTTTGTAAAACTCTCACATCTCTATAAATCTATGGCATTTTTGGGAATGTTTATCTCATTTATTGATGTCTATTTATGGGGTATTTAATAGCAAAACTGATATAATTTCATCAATTATAAACTGCAAGGATTTTTTTGATGAAAACGCATACACTTTTAATGCCTCTTGATATGCACCTACACCTGCGTGACGGTGTTATGCTAGAAAACATAGCACCTCTTTCTGCCTACTCTTTTAGCGGTGCGCTGATAATGCCAAATCTTGTACCACCGGTTACATCCAAAGAAGATGTCATCGCTTATAAAGAGCGTATAATGGCAGCTGTTCCAAATGACTACTTTGAACCATATATGACACTCTTTTACCAAAACTATGATAAAAACTTTTTAGCAGATGTAGCTGAAGAGATTAGTGCGATTAAACTCTACCCTGCCGGAATTACTACAAACTCTGAGGGTGGCGTGAGCTCTTTTGACATAGAAGAGATGCGTCCTACTTTAGAGGCGATGAGTGAGCTTGGCCTGCCATTGTGTGTTCATGGTGAAACAGATGGTTTTGTAATGGATAGAGAGGCTGAGTTTATGTCTATTTATGAACTTTTGGCACAAAATTTTCCTAAGCTTAAGATTGTAATGGAGCACATTACAACAAAAGCAGCAGTAGATATGCTCGATAAGTATGATAATCTCTATGCAACGATTACTGTACATCATCTGCTCTTGACACTTGATGATGTTATAGGCGGTATGATGATGCCACACCACTTCTGTAAGCCTATTGCAAAACGTCCAGAAGATTTGGATGCACTCCTCTCTATTGCACTAGAAGCACATCCAAAAGTGATGTTTGGAAGTGACTCTGCTCCACATCCACAGAGTAAAAAAGAGACTTGTGGTTGTGCTGCAGGTGTCTTTACTGCACCAATAGCACTCCAGTTGTTGTGTGAGATTTTTGAACAGTTTGACAAGCTGGAGAATCTTCAGGCATTTGTAAGTGACAATGCACAAAGTATTTATGGAATCTGTCCTGAATTTAAAGAGGTGACTTTGGAAAAACGTCCTTTTGTTGTACCGCAAACCTATGCAAATGTAGTCCCTATGTATGCAGGTCAAACTATTTCGTGGGCTATTGAGAGTGTCGATTAAAATACTGCTTCTTGAGGATGATCTGCTTTTTGGGGAGACAATGATAGATTTATTGGAAGATGAGGGATACAGAGTCTTTCATGTACCTAACGGGCAGAGTGCTTTGGATGCTACATTTGAAAATAAGTTTGACCTCTATCTTTTAGATATAAATGTTCCTCTTTTAAACGGAATAGCTCTTTTAAAAGAGTTGCGTGAGGCGAATGATAATACCCCTGCAATTTTTCTGACTTCACACAAAGAAAAAGAGAAGATTCAGGAGGGTTTTGTCAGTGGATGTGATGACTATATAATCAAACCATTTGATATGGATGAGATGCTTTTACGTATTGAAGCGCTGCTGCGCAGAAGTAACCAGAAATCCTCTCATACAGCAGGTGTATTCAGACATGATATGAAACACAAAACCATCTATTATAAAGAGAAGGAACTTGAACTCTCTCAAAAAGAGTATGAACTACTGGTACTCTTTATTCGACATCATAATGAGATTGTTCCAAAAGAGTTGATTTTAGATGAGTTGTGGAGTAGTGCCGAAGGTGGCAGTGATGGTGCACTTCGTGTTTATATCAACCGTCTCAAACAACTGCTTCCTGATGTAATACTTGAAAATATTAGAGGCATAGGATATAGACTTGTTTCGTAATTTACGAATAAATATATTTATTTTTTACCTTTTGACGACAAGTGTCTTTTTACTTTTACTCTATTATGCTGTAACTTTTTTACATATTCAAAATATATTTTTACTTGGAATTATTTTATTCTTTTTAGTGATTTTGAGTGCAGTGTTTATCTCAAAACTTGCTGTTGATCCTCTAATGCTTTATGTTCGCAATCTTCAAAATCTCTCAAAAGAGACTCTTCATGAGTTAAACCTTCCCATAAGTACAATTGAGACAAATATACAGCTTTTGAAGAAAAATCTCTCTGAAGACAAGGAAAAAAAACGTTTAGAACGTATTGAGAGTGCTTCTTTAATGCTTAAGCAACGTTACAGTGAGCTTGATTATCTTATAAAAATGCAAACAAAACAAGAGATAAAGGAACAGGTAAGAGTAGATGTATTAGTGCAGCAGCGGGTAGATTTTTTGGAGAAAATATACCCAAATATGAAATTTAGACTTCAATTAACTCAATATGAACTTTTTGTTGATAAAATCGGATTAACAAAGGTTATAGACAATCTTATAGATAATGGTGTAAAATACTCGGCAGATTCAAAAGTTATAGAGATAGAACTTAAAAATAGTATTCTTTGCATAAGAGATTATGGTATTGGAATGGATAAAGTGGAGCTGTTAGCTATTTTTGACAGATATTATCAGGTCAATAGTGATATGCCAGGTTTTGGTATAGGGTTAAATATGGTAAAACGTTTTTGTGATGAGAATGATATTGAACTTATTTTTAATTCTAATATTAATCAGGGGACAACAGTTAAGTTGAAATTTAAAGAGAAACAGGAAAGATAATGCAAGCAACAAATGTGATAATAGAATATGCAGAAGCGATACTTGATTATGGTGTAATGGGGATATTGGTTTTAATGAGTATTGTGACACTTTGGCTCTTTATTGAGAGAATGATGTTTTACAAGAGTGTGCGTATTGAAGATTATAAACACAGAGATAATCTGGAACTTGATTTGACTGATAATATAAGTGTTATCAGTGCAATAGGTTCAAATGCTCCTTATATAGGGTTGTTAGGAACTGTTGTAGGAATTATGATTACATTCTATTCTCTGGGAGATTTAGGTGCTGTTGATGCCAAAAAAATTATGATGGGACTTGCTCTGGCACTTAAAGCTACAGCAATGGGACTTATTGTTGCCATTCCGGCTATTGTTGCATATACTATTACATTGAGAAAAGTAGAGCGAATTTTGACTAAATTTGATGTAGCCCAAGAAGAAGAAAATGAGTAAGTGTAGAAAAAAGAACTTTAAGCGTTTTGATCAGATAAATGTTATTCCATTTATTGATATTATGCTGGTTTTGCTTGTTATGGTCTTAACAACGGCTACTTTTATCAAGCAGGGGATTATTCCGGTAGATTTGCCTGAGGCAAAAGCATCACAAAAAGAGGAACTTAAAAAAGAGGTAACTGTCTATGTCAATGCAAAAGGGGAGATGTTTTATGAAAAAAAGAGAGTAACGCTCACGCAACTACAAGCGAAGTTGGCAGCTATCTCTAAAAAGCAGACAGTAGTTTTGCGTAGTGACAAAGAGTCAAAGTTTCAGGATTTTGTCTCTGTAATGGATATCTTAAAGAAATTAGGACACGAACAGCTCTATATAGTTACAAAAGAGTAGGCTTTTAATAAGCCTCTTTTAAAAGTTTGTATTTTTTCTTTGCAGGAGCTTCTTCTTTTTGTACTGTAGTTTTACTAACAGTAGTGTTAAACTCTTTTTTTGGAATGATTTTATCTTCTTGTGGGCTTAAAAGAGATGTGGCAATAAAAAAGAGTATCATTATGACAACAACAGCAGCATAGAGTAGTAGATAGTTTTTTATTTGACCACTTTCAAATGGATTTTGCATTTTTCTCTTTCACTTTTATTTTTTTTGGACTCCGACGGTTAGTACTTCGTACATTGACCTCTGGTGCAACGCCTAAAAAAGCCAAGAAATTGGCTTTAAAAGGTCTCCGACGTTCTATGCTACGCATATAGAACTCTGGTGCGCAAGCTAAAA